>ULWL01061801.1_pt1 | contig 31661 bp, 23 predicted proteins | sample 1960171 | NCBI WGS metagenome assembly ULWL01 (sample SAMEA4835807, study PRJEB28245) | human gut metagenome | biome: gut microbiome; material: fecal sample | place: Denmark | collected 2008 | reverse complement strand
AAAATTTTTAATATTTTACTTGATTATTTATGTTTATTATAACATTTTTTCATTAAAAAACCAAGAATTTTAACACGTTTTTCTAAGTATTTTCTAAACGTTTTTGCACGTTTTTCTGAATTTTTAAATGTTTTTTTGCACGTTTTTCTTAAAAACTAAGCTATAAATTTCATATTAATAATAAAGTGATAGGATATAAAAAAATCTGAAGATATCTTCAGATTTTGTAGACTTATTTTACTATTTAACCCCAAGTTCTTTATGAAAATATTTTAATGTAGAGTATTTATAATTTAATGAAACTTGCGGAGGCAACAATCCCTTTTTATACTTTATGTATTCTGAGACATATTTTTTGAAACGTTTGATAATAATGTAATGGTTTATATCAAGTTCATTATATTCTGAATCGTTAATTCTTGCTGATAATCCTATGTATTTAATATCATTAACAATAACTGCCTTTGTAAAGTCAAGCCCTGTAGATTTATTGGTTTTTCTTGATGAATTTGCAAAGCGGTAACCATGCTTATGTGATATTCGTGTTCTAAAAGGAATTGCAAATGTATTATTTTCTATTTGAATAAGCATCACCATATATGGCCGATCTGTTTTGTTTTCAATTTCTGGATATTCCGAGTTATTGAAATCTATGTAAAATTGTTCAGATAAGTAGTTAATTTTATAATTTTTGTTTCTGTTCATTTTCTACCTCATTGTCCAAGAAAAGCCTTTGCGTAAAACGCAAAGGCACATCTTCCGTTGGGACTTCTTTATAAAGGTGTTACCCTCACACCTAATCTTTGATGGGGACTTCTTTATAAAGGTGTTACCCTCGCACCTAATCTTCAATTATATTGTAGCACAAGCTTTTAAATTTGTCAAGTCTTTACAGTACAATTTTCTCGTTTTTTTGGGAAGATATATTTTATTATATTCATTTACATTTTTTTTATACGTAGTATCTATAATAAAACAATAATTTTTATCATTGTGTACATTTTTTAACAAATGTTGACAACCGATTTTCATATTAATGTTATGTAATGATTATGGTGTCTATTGCTATGTTGAAGTAACCATAATAATGTTGATATCAATATTGCTGACAAAGTCGGTAGTGTAATCATATATAACATTTTGTAAGGACTAAAATACATATGATTAACTGATTCATTGATAGTATAAGTATCACAAAACTTTGTAAAATTAAAGTTCATAACAATTAAAAGTTATAAAGTTGTAACTGGGAATTTGCATTAACATTTATTATAGATATATTAGAAACTTTAGTTTTGTTTTTTGTTTATGAGTGTGTTCATTTTTTTAATTTTTTGTTTCCAAATTAGGTATTGTATAATCCAAACTAAAATAAATATAAATATGAAAATACTTGTATAAAATACAAAACCAAGGATGGAGTGCTTCATCCAGTTAGCAATATAGGCAATAGGTAGCATAATAATGCTAATTATTAAAAAGTATATTCCTGTTTGTTTGGCAAGACTCCAAGAATCAATTTCCCAAATAACTGATGCTGCTGAAAATCCAGCTCCCATGATAGCACATAAAATAGTTTGTAAAATTACAGCAGTTAGTTCACTACCCATTGTTTTAATTAATTCAGGTGAGACAGGGTAAAATGAACCATCATTAATTATAGTAGAAATAATTAAAGAAATTATAAATCCAATAGCAACACCAATAATTAAACCAAGTAAACCACGTGTAATGATTTTCTTTTTCATCTTTATCACCTCATATTCCTAATAATTGTTTTATTTTTGATACATATCTTCTTGATGCATAAGTAATTGTTTTATTAGAAAGTTTTACACAGATTGTTCCCGTAAAACTTAAATCAAATCCTTGAACTTTTTTAAGGTTAATTATTTCACTATTAGATATTCGTACAAATAAGTTTGGATTAAGGCGCTCTTCAATTTCATATAAACGCAGTTTAAGAAGAAGTGTATCGAACTCAGTTTCAGCGTATACTTTAGCATTTGTGGCATACACTCTGTATATTTGATTTGGATCTAGTACTAGTACTTTTTCATCTTTAAATCCTACTAAAAATTGGGATTGTTCATTTGTAAGTTTTTTTGCTATTTGGTTAATTTCTTCAGTAATTTTGTTTGTTACAATGGTGATTTTAGGCTCTGTGCAACTTTCATCAATTTTAATTTCAATTTTCATTAGCTTTTCTCCTTATGATATTTATATTATAAATTATTGAAAAAATAAATGCAATAGTTATTAAATATGTGGTTGTTTTTAACACATAAGTGGTATAAATATATTGAATAAAATTAAAGTCTATTATTACTAAAATGTAACAATAGACTTAAGTTTTTTGATGGCGTGCTTAGAGGGAATCGAACCCCCATATGCAGGATCGGAACCTGCCACCCTATCCATTGAGCGATAAGCACATAGTAATATTTTATCACAATTAATCAAAAAATACAAACTATATGTCTTAGGTAATATAGGAAAAAATCATTGATTAATTAGTAAATAAGTATAATAATACTTAAGAAGGATTTGATGGAGAAAAAAAGTTCAATGTTAAAAACCTTGTAAAAATTTAGTAAACGTGGTATAATAATAATACTGTAAAAAGAACCGAGATATGGAAGAGGTGAACATATGAGCATAAAAACACAAGTAGAAGTAGTAAAAGATAGTTTAAAAGAATATCCAAATGTTCGTGTGATTGCTGCTGTGAAATACTTTGATTTAGATAAAACCAAAGAAATTGTGGAAGCAGGTATTAAGGAAATAGGTGAAACAAGAAAAGATAGTTTTATTGCAAAATATGAAGCATTAAAGGATATGGATATAATATGGCATTATTTTGGTGTCATAAAGATACCGCCAAAACTAAACTCTAGTTTTATTGATGCGATTGATTATTTGCATTCACTTGACTCAATTGACCTTGCTAATGCGATTAATAAAACAAGAAAAAGAAAAGATCCATTAAAGTGTTTCGTTCAAGTCAATGTATCAGATAACAATAACAAATCAGGACTAGATGAATCTAAAGTAATACCATTCATTAAAAGTCTTGAAAAATATAAGAAAATTGAAGTTGTTGGTTTAATGACAGTCGCAAAGTATACTTATGATGATGAATTATTAATCAGTTATTATGAAACAATGCGAGATCTTCAAAAAGAAATACAAAGTCTTAATTTAAGTTATGCCCCTTGTACGGAACTTTCAATGGGAATGTCAAGTGACTATTTACTTGCGGTTAAACATGGAGCAACAATGGTAAGACTTGGAACAATATTTAATAAATAGAGGTAGATTATGTTTAGAAAGAAAAAAAGAGAAGAACAATTAGGTACTTCATTTGATCGACTATATAATTATAACTATGATAACTCTAAATCAATAGATGAGCAATTTATGCGTCTTGCCGATATAATAATTGATAATCGACCTGTTATTATTAATTTTGAAGGCATAGGTTCATCAATTGAGATTAACAGAGCAGTTGCCTTTTTATCAGGAGTTGTTTATGGCTTAAATGGTGAAGTACACCGTTTAGGTAATGAGACTTTCCTATTTGCGTCTAATGCCGCTTTTGAGGATGGTTCACTTAGATGTTATATTAGTGATGTCGGCAAAGAATAATGACTAAAGCTAGTGATTTAATGAAAGAAGCACTTAAAAATGGCTTTGCATTATCAAAGCTTTTGGATAGTGCTGAACTTACCGAAATAAAAAGAATCAAAAATAATTTAGTTACTACGTATTATTATGGTGGATATGAAGATGCTGAACGCGTAAGAGCCATCATAATTGATAAAAACAGTGAAAAACCTACTTTAGATGAATTTTCTATTATTGCTTTAAAAATAGAATTAGATAACCAAAATGGTATGGTTAATCATCGCCATGTGCTAGGTACACTTATGAGCCTTGGGATTAAACGCGAAACTATTGGTGATATTATTATAGGTAGTGATAATAAAAATGAAATTATTATTTTTATTTCCCAAGAAATGGAAAACTTCATTAAAAGTAATTTAATTAAAATAAATAATAATTTTGTAACTATTTCTAAAATAGAATTAAATGAGATAGCAATTAATAATACTGAAGAAATAAAATTAATAAATGTGGCAAGTTTAAGACTTGATGCGGTAATCGCGAGAACTTTAAATTTGAGCAGAAATAAAGCAGTAGAAATGATTGAGAAAAAATTAGTCCAAATTAATCATTTAGAAACTGATAATACAAGTTATATATTAAAAGAAAATGATCTAATTAGTATTCGTCATTTTGGCCGAATTAAAATGTTAGAAGTTGTCCACACAACTAAAAAAGATCGTTTAATTATAAAAATTAGTGTTAAACATTAGGAGATAATAATTATGAACAATGAGACAAAAGATTATAAAGACACCTTATTGATGATGAAAACCGACTTTCCAATGCGTGGTAATCTAGGTGTTAATGAACTTCCAATTGAACAAAAATGGGAAGAAAATAAAATTTATGAAAAAGTATTAGAACAAAATAAGAACAATGAAAAATTCTTCTTACATGATGGTCCACCATATGCTAATGGTAGTATTCATGTTGGTCATGCTTTAAATAAGATTCTAAAAGATTTTTTAATTAGATATAAATCAATGCGTGGATATTATGCACCATATATGCCAGGTTGGGATACTCATGGATTACCAATTGAAACTGCTTTAACTAAAAATAGCAAAGTTAATCGTAAAGAAATGCCAGTTAGTGCCTTTAGAACTTTATGTGAAAAATATGCTTTAGAACAAGTTGATATGCAAAGAAAAGGCTTTAAACGTTTAGGTGTATTAGGTGATTGGGATCATCCATATTTAACTTTAACTCATGACTATGAAGCAGCTCAAATTAGAGCATTTGGAGTTATGGCCGCTAAAGGTTTAATTTTTAAAGGCTTAAAACCAGTTTATTGGTCACCATCTAGTGAAACTGCTTTGGCTGAAGCTGAAATTGAATATAAGGATGTAACTAGTTCATCAATTTACGTTGCTTTCCAAGTAGTTGATGGTAAAAATGTTTTATCACCAGATTGTGAACTTGTTATTTGGACAACTACTCCATGGACAATTCCTGCTAACCTTGCAATTTGTGCTGGACCAGATTTTGATTATGTTGTGGTAAAAATGAATGAACGTTACTTTGTAGTTGCAAAAGATTTATTAGAAAATTTCGCTAAGCTACTTGAAGTTACTGATTATGAAATTATCAAAACAATTAAGGGTAGTGATCTTGAAGGAATTACTTACAAGCATCCATTATTCAATCGTATTTCACCAGTTATTTTAGGCGATCACGTTACCCTTGATACTGGTACTGGTTTAGTTCATACTGCTCCAGGTCATGGTGAAGATGACTTTATTGTTGGTAAAAAATATGGTCTAGATATTTTATGTCCAGTTGATAGTCGTGGTTATATGACACTTGAAGCTGGTGAATTTGCAGGACTTTTCTATGAAGATGCTAATAAAGCTATTTTAAAACGTTTAGACGAAGAAGATAAATTATTAAAAGAAACTAAGATTACGCATAGTTATCCACATGACTGGCGTACTCGTAAACCAATTATCTTTAGAGCTACTCCACAATGGTTTGCTTCAATCAATAACTTTAAAGAAAGTATCTTAAAAGCTATCGAAAAAGTAACTTGGTATCCATCTTGGGGTGAAGTACGTTTATCAAATATGATTAAAGATCGTGATGAATGGTGTATTTCTCGTCAAAGAGTATGGGGTGTTCCAATTCCTGTTTTCTATGCTGAAGATGGAACTGCGATCCTTGATGATGCAATTATTAATCATGTTGCGGACTTATTTGAAAAACATGGTTCTAATATTTGGTTTGATAGCGATGCTAGTGAATTACTACCAAAAGGATATACTCATCCAGGAAGTCCTAATGGCAAATTCACTAAAGAAACAGACATTATGGATGTTTGGTTTGATTCAGGTACTAGCCATGTTGCGGCACTTAAGGCTCGTTATGGTGTAGGCCAAGCTGATGTTTACCTTGAAGGATCTGACCAATATCGTGGTTGGTTCAACTCTAGTCTTTCGACAAGTGTAGCTTTAAATGGTGAAGCACCATATAAAACAGTTATTAGTCATGGTTTCACCCTTGATGCTGAAGGCCGTAAGATGAGTAAGTCTTTAGGTAATACAATTGATCCGCTAAATGTATGTAAAGAGTTTGGTGCCGATATCTTAAGGCTTTGGGTCGCAAGTGTTGACTACCAAGCCGATATGAGAATTTCTAAAGATATCTTAAAACAAATTAGTGATTCATATCGTAAGATTCGTAATACATATCGTTTCTTATTAGGAAACTTATTTGATTTTGATCCTGAAAAAGATATGGTTGATTATAATGATTTAGGTGAAATTGACAAGTATATTTTAATTCGTTTAAATGAAGTAATTGAAGATGCTTTCGCCGCATATGATGAATATGCATTTGCGGATGTATATCGTACGGTTCTTAACTTTATGAGTAATGAACTTTCATCATTCTATTTAGATTTTACAAAAGATGTTTTATACATTGATGAGAAAGATTCACTTGCAAGACGTAGTATTCAAACTGTCTTTTATGAAGTATTAAAATCATTAGTATTAGTTATGAACCCAATTATTCCTCATACAGCTGAAGAAGTATATAGCTATATGCCAGGAATTAAAAAGGAAAGTGTTTATCTAGAAGCTATGCCTGTAGCTAAACATTATGAAAATGAAAAGGAAATTCTTGCTAAGTATAATCAATTCATGGCATTACGTGATGATGTATTAAAAGCTCTTGAAATTGCTCGTAATGAAAAAATTATTGGTAAGAGTTTAAATGCTAAAGTTTTAATCAACCCTGCTCCACGTGTTGCGAAATTACTAATTGCTTTAAAGATTGATTTCGCTCAAGTTTTCATCGTATCTTCATTTGAGGTTGTTGCCTCTAAATTAAATGGCGATACATATGATTCTGGTGTTATTGAAATTCAACCTGCTGAAGGTGTTACATGCTCACGTTGTTGGCAAGTAGTACCAGAAGTTGATGAAGATGGATTATGCCCACGTTGTCGAAAAATCGTTGATAAATTAAACAATAATAAATAAAGTAAGTGCTAAATCACTTGGAAAGAGGTTAAATATGGTTATTCATTTTTTTAGAAGCCGTAGTGAAGAAAGAATAGACTTTGAAGAATTAATTGATAATTACTTTGGAACAATGCCTAATGTTCATATTGCCAGTGACGATGAAGCTCTTGAAGTCATGATTGATATTCCTGATTTTGAGTTTGCGTATCGTTATTTGATAACTAAGCGTTCACGTGTAAGTAGTATTTATAAATTAAATTCGGATTTTATCAATATAAATATGCTTGTTGAAATACCACTAAATATTCCTCAATTCCTTTTACGCATGTGTCTACAACAAATTGATGAAATGTGTAGAAAATTTAAATTAGTGATTTACTATGAACAATTAGATAATATTCGTGAATTTAGAATGTTTGAAATGTTACAATCATTACTAAAAGAACGTGAAAAATATTTTGAGGAACATCCTGAAGTCGTAAGATACGCAATTGCTGAAAGTAAATTAAATCAAATTTGTATTTATCAAAAGATTCAAAAAGATTTATCTAGAATTGTAAAATGTGATTTAATGCCAAATCCTTATATTGTGTTATTAGATAAAAGAACAGGACGTGTTGAACTTAGTATTAACTTTAAAGCTGGTGAACCAACTGTCTTCCCACCTCAACTTTCCTATGTTCATGTCGAAGAAGAAGAAAATCTTATTAATGTAATTCCAATTGATGCTTTTATGAAGATTGCGGAAAGACATATGTATGAGATTAAAGATAGTGGTTCAGATTTAAAAATGCTTTTCTTAAATGAAAAAGGCAGCCTAAAAGTTAAAAAACACCTTAAAAAGGTACGTAAATACATGATATCAAGTTCTAATTTTGATGTCATTAAGTTAATCAATTTAATTGAAGGATAGGAGTATTTATGCAAGTAAATAAATTTATTGACCATACATTATTAAAAGCTTTCGCAACGAAAGATGATATTGCAAAATTATGTGATGAAGCTAAAAAATATGATTTCAAAAGCGTTTGTGTTAATCCCGCTAGAGTAAAAGAAGCTAAAGAAAACTTAAAAGATACAGATGTATTAGTTTGTACAGTTGTTGGCTTCCCACTAGGAGCAAACCTACCTGAAATCAAAGCACTTGAAACAATGATGGCTATCAAAGATGGTGCTGATGAAATTGATATGGTTATTAACATTGGGAAAGCCAAAGAACATGATTATGACTATATTGAAAAAGAAATAGCTTTAGTAGTATCATCTAGTGCTGGACGCTGTGTAAAAGTTATTATTGAAACTTGTTATTTAACAGATGAAGAAAAAGTTGAATGCTGTAAAGCCGCAATGCGTGCTCATGCAACATTCGTAAAAACATCGACTGGTTTTGGTACAGCAGGTGCTACTCCAGAAGATGTAAGATTAATGCGCGAAACTGTAGGCGATGAACTTGGTGTTAAAGCTGCTGGTGGCGTGCACAATTTAAAAGAACTTGAAACGATGGTTGAAGCTGGTGCAACCAGGATTGGCGCTTCATGTGGCGTCGCAATTATGCAAAATGTAACCAGCGAAATGGATTATTAGGAGGCTTATATATGATCGTACAACCTACCCCACATATTGAAATTACAGATACAAATAAACTTGCAAAAACAGTGCTTATGCCAGGTGACCCATTGCGTGCTGAATATATTGCGAAAACATTCCTTGAAAATGTTGAACAAATTAATAGCGTAAGAGGTATGCTAGGTTTTACAGGTACTTATAAAGGACGTAGAATCAGTGTTATGGGTTCAGGTATGGGAATGCCTAGTATTGGTATTTACTCATATGAACTATTTAAATTCTATGGTGTTGAACAAATAGTAAGAATTGGTTCAGCAGGTGCTTATAGTCCTGACCTTAATATTTATGATGTTGTTCTTGTAAAAGATGCTTATAGTGAATCTAGTTTTGCTTATGTTCAAAATGGTGAAACAAGACATATTTTAGAAAGCAACAAAGAATTAAATGAAAAACTAATGCATGCGGCTAAAGAATTAAATATTCCCCTAACGGAAGTTAGAGCTCACTCTTCTGATGTTTTCTATCATGAAAGTGATAGTTTATGGAAAGAACGTTACGAAAAAGATGGTTGTGCATGTGTAGAAATGGAATCTTTCGCATTATTCCACAATGCTAATGTTTTAGGTAAAAAAGCATCATGCTTATTAACGATTTCTGATTCATTTGTAACTCATCAAGTAACAACTTCAAAAGAACGTCAATTATCATTTGAAAATATGATGAAGATAGCTTTAGGGCTTGCTGAATAAAACAATAGGCAATTAAGTTTGCCTATTTTTCTTAGAAAGATTTTTAAAAGAATAATTATTTTAAGAATAATTATATTTTATAAGTTTTTACACATAATAAAGTAGAGGATAAATCTATGAAATTAACAATCAATAATGAAAATATTTATTTTGAACAAACTGATAAATATAAAACTATTGCGATAGGAGTAATGATGTTTACTCCTTTCAAAAAAGAATATTTGGCTGAAAAAACTTTACTATCATCAATGATGATAAAAGTAAATAGTGAATTTCCAAATGAACAAGAATTTAATATCCACTGTCAAGAATTATATGATATGGGAATATCCATGCGTTCTGGCAGAGTTGGGAGAATGGGGGTTGTGTCACTTTCCTTAACGGTGGTAAATCCTTTATATTTAAAAGAAAAAGTTGACTTATTAAGTGAAGCGGTTAATTTAATGAAAACAATTCTTTTAAAGCCACATTTTACAAGTGAACTTCTTGAACAAGAAAAAAGGTTATTAATCAATGAACTTGAAGGTGTTTATAATAATAAGAATCAATATGCCAGTCAACAATTTGTAAAAACAATGTTTAAAAATGAACTTTTAAGCATTAAAACAACCGGAGAAATCGAAGACATTAAAAATGTCACAATAGATAGTTTAAATAAAGCTTATCAAGAAATTCTTACTTACCCTAGAGTATTCTACGTAATTGGTGATGTAGAAAAAGTAAAAGTAGAAGAGTTATTCAGTGATTTTACAAGTTATAATACAAATAGTGAAATAAATAGTGATTACTTTATTGATAAAGAAACTAAAGAAATTGTAGAAGTAACTAAGGTAATTGAAGTTCAAAACATTAATCAATCGATTTTATATATGGGGTACCGTACCAATATTAGAATTGATGATTCAATGTACACTGCAGCCCTTCTTTTTACGGGAATGCTTGGACAATTTTTCCATTCAAGTTTGTTTCAAGTTATTAGAGAAGAACATAGTCTTGCTTATTATGTTGGTAGTGACTATAACCCACGTAAAGGTAATCTTGCGGTAATAGCGGGGATTGACGCTAAAAGTTATGATGAAGTCATAAAGTTAGTTAATGAAATAATAGATAATTACCAAAAAGGTAATTTTGAAGATGAAATTCTTGAACTAACTAAAAAAGCATACATTAATCAATTAAAAAAACAAGAAGATTTTCCAGGTAGTTTTATCAATAATATCTATACAGAGCTTGCAAATGCGAAAGTATTAAGTTTAGATGAAAAAATCAAAGCAATAAATAACATCACTAAAGAAGATATTATCACTGTTTCAAAGGCGCTTACGCTTGATACTATATACTTTTTAAAGGGGGATCAAAATGAAAAGAATTAGTAATGAACTATTAAAAGAAGATTATTACTACATAATGTTAAATAATGGTCTTCATGTATATTTAATTCCCCGTCCTAAATTTAATCGTTGTTATGGACTATTTTCAACTAAATTTGGATCATGTGATCAAGAATTTGTGCCACTTAATAAAGATGATTTTATTACAGTACCGGCCGGGGTTGCTCACTTTTTAGAACATAAAACCTTTGAACAAGAAAATGGAATAGATGCAAGTGAAATTTTCGCAAACTTTGGTGGTGAGGCTAATGCATATACAACATATGACAAAACCGTTTATATGTTTACCGCAACTTCCAATATTACCGAACAAATTACAACCCTTTTAGATTTTGTTCAAACCCCATACTTTACAAAAGAAAATGTCGATAAAGAAAGAAAAATTATTGAACAAGAAGTAAGAATGTATTTAGATAGGCCTCAAACTAGTTTATATTTAAATTTACTAGATAACATGTACTATATGAACTATGTGAAAAATGATATTGGAGGAACACTAGAATCAATCAAAAAAATAGATGTTGATACTCTTTATACATGTTACAATACTTTTTATCATCCATCAAATATGACATTTGTTTTGGTAGGTAATTTTGACTTAGATAAAATTAGTGAAATAATCTCAAAAAACCAAGATGAAAAAGCTTATACAAGTAAACCTAAGATAAAAAGAAGATATTATTTAGAGGATAACAAAGTAAATAATAAAGATACAACTTCCACTTTTGATGTGACTAGACCAAAAGTAGGATGTGGATTAAAATTTTCGGTTTTAGGTGAAGACCCAATAACTATCTATAAAAACATGATTGTACTAGATATTTTAATTGATATGTTTTTTGACGAATCATCAGACTTTTATTATCAAATGTTAGAAAAGGGTATCATTGATAATAGTTTTAGTTATGATACATATTATGAACCTACTTATGCTCATGTCATTTTTACGGTTAATACTCTAAATTATCAAGCTTTCAAGACTGAAATAGAAAAAGAACTATTAAGAATCAAAGATGTTAAACTTGATGAAAAAAACTTTGAAAGATATAAAAAAGTTGAACTTGCTAACTCTATCGCAAGATTTAATTCAATAGAATATATTGCTAATTTAATCTTAGATTTAGATGCGTTAGGCCTTGAACTTTTTGATAGTATTGATTTAAAGAATAATATAACCTTAGAAGATTTAAATAAATTTAAGACAAGATTTGTGCATGAAGCTATTACTTTCCATACGATTTTGCCGCTTAAAAAAGAATAATTTGTGAAAATTATTCTTTTTTACTAAAAAAAATGTATATTGTTTCTTTTATATTATTTTTTGTGATAAAATATTAAAGGCTCAAAGATAAATAAATCATATAAGTTCGATAATAAGGTTCGAATGTTTCTACAATACCGCCGTAAATGGTATGTCTATGATCAATAAACTATGTAATATACACAAAATTAGAACTCTATGATTTATAAATTATTATCTAATATAAAGAAAAGAGGTGGGGTGAGTACTATCTACATTTTAAGATGTAGGATAATACTCACCTTTTTTACGTATAAAAAGACTTTTCTAGAAAGGAGGTAAACATGAATAGTTCTAAAAGACTTAAAATTGGAATAGTACTAGTATCACTACTAGTTATTTTGTTGATTTCAGCTATCAGTATATGGTCGATTCTTAGACAAGACTTTAAGAAAACCTATGTCATTAAGTTCTATGAAGAAAATAGTTTAATTGCTGAAGTTGAAAAGCCAGTATATGAACGTCTATCAAAATATGAACTAATTGAAATAAATAAAAATATAAACAACCTTCAAAATGAAGATTATTTATTATGGTCGAAATATAAAGATAGACTAGAAGAAATTGATTTTAGTAAAGTATATACTAACACAAATGTTTACCTTCACCGAAAACCTAATCAAATAAAGATTAATATCGAAGATACTGATGAATATTGGTATTACATTGATCAAGAAGATATAATAAGATATAACGATACAGTTAAAATTTTAATTGAACAAATTGTAAGTAAAGATAAATATAAAATGTATGTAGAAGCTGATGAAAAACTTCTTGAAAGAAATGACGATGGCTTCTATTATATTGAAGAAGTTAAAAATGATGTAGATATTAAAGTTTATTTCAAACAAATAATTAAAGTTGTTTCTCTAGTAGATGGTGAAATGACTTATAATGGAAAAGTTCAATATTTACCATATAATCTAGTAGATGGTGATGGTAACATTATTGAAACAGATATGTTAGATGTAACATACCTTAATAGTGATAATCAACAAGTAGATGGAATGCTTAATGCTGGCAAGTACCAAGTTACTTTCCATTATACTGGTGATGAATACTATTTTGAAGATGTAACAATCCCAATTGTTATGAATAAAAAACTTCCAAGTCTTGAAATTCTTAAGACAGTATTTGGATATAAAGGTATAACACAATACTTTGATGAGACTTGTTTAATTACAGATAGTGATGGTGTGATAACCTTAATCAATAATGAGTTTAAAACTACAGGTAGTTATGATGTTATAGTTAAAATAGCAGAAACATCTAACTATTTACGACTAGAAGAAATAATTAAAGTTACTGTTCGTAGTGGTACCCCTGAAATTATTGAACTACCATCAGTTAGCCTAGGTTATGAAGGTGAAACCCTAAATAGTGTAGCGATTACCGGTGGTAAAGCTGATGTCAAAGGTTCATTTAAATGGAAAGAAAATACATTACTTAAGGTAGGTAAATCTTCATATAAGATGTTATTTATTCCAAACGAAATAAATGAATATGAAGAATTAGAAATTGACTATGTTGTTGAAGTAATTTCATATGAAGAAACTTTAAGAAGAATTAAAGTTGATCGAAATAATATTTATGAATTACTAGCTCCTACCTTGACAGGAGAACTTACAAATATAGATGACTTACCACTTTATGGTACAACATATAAATCTACAATCACTTGGCTTTCTACTTCAACTATCTTAAAAGTTGATAGAGATGGTAAAGCTACAATAATCGGTGATGCAGGTAAATATCAAGTAACCTTAGTTGGTTATATGATGTTAGGTAGTACCGCTGAGTACTTGACATTCAATTTTGAAATTGTCAAATATGAAGAAAATAAAGTTACTGAAGCATTAAATAATAATTCATATGTAATGCCAGAATTAAATTTACAAAAGTATGAAAGTATGGAACTTGAAAGTGATAAACAATTGAATAATCAGACTTTAATTTATCAGGAAAAAGTCGATTATCAACCACACGCATTAATAAGTGAGATAAGCACTAATATAGATGCTTTAGAACAAACAGTAGTAAGCAAAAAGACATCAAAACAAAGAGTTGAATATAAAGCTCGTTGTAATGATCGACTCGTAATAAGCGAAATTATATTATGGAAAATTGTTTCCGATAGTGCTGGTGAAGGAGCACACAATAACAAAATAGAAACAAAGCAAATAAGATATATAAATTTCATGAAAGGAGAAAATAGAATATGAAAAAGAAATTATCTTTTTTACTAGCTTTAATGTTATTAATGACTAGCTTGTTTATGGCAAGTCCTAAAACAATACACGCAGCAGAATTGACAGATGCTCAAAAAATAGAACAAGAATTATCGAACGTAGTCGTTCCCGAAAAAGCAATAATAGATTTCCCAGTTGTAGAAAACAGTGTATATGGTTCAATAATTAAATGGGAAAGCAGCAATACTGATTTATTAAATGTCCCTGAAAAAGGTGGATGGGTAAGTGTTACACGACCAAGTGATGATGATGTAACTGTAATTTTAACTCTTACAATTTCACGTGGTAATGAAAGTAAATCAAGAACATTTAATGTACTTGTTCCAAAAGGTACAACCCAAACTAATACATACAATATCAGTTATGTTTTAAATGGCGGTAATAATAATGAAAACAACAAAACTTCATATAAAGTTGGTGAACATGTAGAATTACTTGCTCCAACAAGAGGAACAGTAACATTCTTAGGTTGGTATGATAATAAAGATTTTAAAGGTCAACCTTTAGCTAGCCTTCCAAAAGGAACAAGTGGTGATGTAGTTCTTTATGCTAAATGGGATAAAGTTAAAGTTATCGACTTAGAAATTACTTTAGATGATGTTAAAACAGTATATAATGCTTTAGAAAGATTTGAAGCAGCTAATCTTAAAGTTGTAAAAGTATATAATGATGGAACAAAACAAGAAGCAACAGCATCAGAAATTAGTTTTGACAAAGATGTATTACATGGAAATGATACAGTTGTAACTCTTACTTGTGAAGGCATAAGTAAAGAAATCAATGTTACAGTTAATAAAATTAATTATGATTTATCAGGAATTGTTTTTGAAAATAAATCTTTAGTATATAATGGTGCAAATCAAACTTTAACATACGAAGGCAAACTTCCTGAAGGCCTAACAGCCGTAGTTGAAGGTAGTGCTAAAAACGTTACCGATACTCCAGTAACAGTAACTTTAAAATTTACAAACAATAATAAAGTTGATTATAATGATCCTACAGATTTAACAGCTGAACTTATAATTACAAAAGCACCATTAACAGTAATAGTTAATAATGCAAGCATGAATGTTGGTGGAACTCTTCCTAAATTTACAGTTAGATATGTTGGTTTCCTTGGAAGCGATAATGAAGATTCTTTAAATGTTAAGCCTTCATTTACATGTGATGCAACAAGTGCTAGTCCAGAAGGCACATATCAAATTATAGCATCAGGTGCAGGATCAGATAACTATGATATAACTTATGAAGAAGGTACTTTAAGTATCATTGCTGGTAACTACTTAATTGAAGTAGCTGAATCAGACTTAAATAAAGTTTATAATAAAGCAAATCAAGTGTTTGTGGCAAAACTTACTGAAAATGGCAATGAAATTACAGGTATTAGCTTTACATATGTTTTAAAATCAACAGGTGAGGCATTCGATGGTGCAACAAATGCTGGTGACTATGTAGTAGTAGTTAGCTACAATGACCCAACATATGGTTCAGGCAGTCAAGAATTCACTTTACATATTGAACAAGCAACAATCGATATGAGTGGTATCAGTTTTACTGATAAAGAATTTACATACGATGGTTTAGTACATTCATTAAAAATTGAAGGAAAACTTCCTGAAGAAATTACAAAAGAAAATTACACAGGTAACGATCAAATAAATAAAGGTATATATTCAGTTAATGTTTCATTTGAATATGATACAGCAAACTACAAAGTTGTAAAAGATTTAACAGCTAATTTAACAATTAATGAAAAAGAACTAGAAGAATCAATGTTTGAATCTCTACCAAGTGTTAGTTACACAGGTAGTAAACATGAACCTGAAATTAAAGGTACATATAGTAAAATGACTTTAATTAAAGGTACAGACTTTACCGTAACATATCAAAATAATATTGAAAAAGGTACAGCTAAAGCAATCGTTAGTGGTATCAATAACTATACAGGAACTGTAACTCTTGAATTTGAAATCGGAGATTCTGATTTAGTAAAAGTTAAGAATATAAGAGAAGAATTAGAAACAGCTTATGGTACAGTATTATCTGGCGAATTAAATGACTTACCAGAAACACTTCCAGTTAAGAACAGCAATGGTTCAGTTAACTTCTGGATGTCATCATCAACAGCATTAAGCGTTGATGCACAAGGTAATGTAAATGCAATCTTCACAACTGAAGCACAAGTAGTTACATTATATGCAATTATTACATCTGGTGATGCGGCTGAATACGTAACATTTACATTTACACTAGCAGGCAAAGTAAAACTAGTAGATGAAGCAACAAAAGTAGAAGTAGATAATGCCGATTCTGGTACAACCCTTGATGTAAAACAACTTACAGAAGAAGAAAAAGGTACAATTACAGTAAATGAAAATGATCAATTATTAACAGCATATGATATTAATTTAATGGATAGTGCAAGTCAAATTGTTCAACCATCAGGAATTGTAACAGTTAAACTTCCAGTACCTGCTGGTGCAGATACAAGCAAACTTACTGTATATCATGTTAAAGAAGATGGTACTTTAGAAAACATGAATGCGACCGTAGTTGATGGCTATTTAGTATTTACAACAACTCATTTCAGTACTTATATCATTACAACTGAAAAAGTAGAAGAAGAAAAAGGTACTGTCGATAACCCTTATACAGCAGAAGAAGCACTTGCTATTATCGAAGCAGGCGAGGCAACTACTGATCAAGTTTATGTAAAAGGTATAATTACAAAAGTTGACCAAATTAGCACAAGTTATGGTAATGCAACATTCTATCTAGGCTCATTACAAGTTTTCCGTGTTTATTATTTAAACAATCAAAAATTCACAAATGAAAACGAATTAATCGTTGGTGATGAAGTTGTAATATGCGGTATTTTAGAAAAATATGGTAATACACTAGAAATTACAAAAGGTTATGTATATGAAGTTACAAAAGCTCCTAGAGAAACATTTACAGTAACTGTTACAGGCGATGGTAATGGTACTCCAGAAGTAGATCAATCAGAAGTCTTAAAAGGTACAAAAGTTAAAATTACATTTAATGCAAAAGATGGATATGAAGTTGCAACAATTAAAGTGAATGATAATGAAGCATTTATAGTAGTTGGTACAACTTATGAATTAACAATTACAGCTAATACAACAATTTATGTAACATATAAAGAAAAAGAAGAACAAACAGGAACTGAAGTAACACTTGATTTTACAAGTAAAGGATATACAAATGAACAAGAAGTAACTACTCTTACAATAGATGGCGTAACAATTACTTTTGATAAAGGTACAAATAGTCTTGCTCCAAAATATTATACTAGTGGCACAGCAATTCGTGTATATGGTGGTAATACATTTATCATTTCAAGTTCTAAAAAAATAACAAAGGTAGTATTTACTTTTAGTAGTGGTGAAAAAAATAATGCAATTACTTCAAACATTGGTACATTTACAACAGATACATGGCAAGGAAACAGTGAAAGAGTAGAATTTACAGTAGGTGGAACTTCAGGCCATAGAAGATTAAAAACTATTGTTGTAACACTAGCTGATTCTCAAGGTGGAGATGAACCAACTCCAGTTACATCATACACAGTTACATTTGATGTAAATGGTGGAAATGAAACAATAGCTAGCCAAACAGTTGAAAGTGGAAAATTAGCAACTAAACCAGTTGATCCAACAAAAGAAGGTCATACATTTGCAGGTTGGTTATTAAATGGTGAAGAATATGATTTTAATACTGTAGTTACAGAAAATATTACCTTAACTGCAAGTTGGACTGAAAACTCACAAGGTGGAGATGAACCAACTCCAAGTGGAAATTTTGAATTATTAGATGATATTTCAAAACTAGTAATAAAATCAAAAATAATAATAGTTAATGCTGATGCTAAAGTGGCATTAGGAACTAATCAAAAAACAAATAACAGAGAAGCTGTTGCGATAGAACTAGTAAATGGTGCAATTGTTCCAGATGCTACTGTTCAAATTATTGAAATAGTAGCAGGAACAAAAGAAGGCACATTTGCTTTTAAAGTAAATGATGGCTATTTATATGCTGCCGGCAATGGTAATAAAGCAAATTATTTAAGAACTGAAAAAGAATTATCAGATAATTCAAGTTGGAAAATTGAAATTACTGATGGTGTTGCAAGTATTGTAGCCCAAGGTGAAAACCAAAATAATATATTACGATATAATACATCTAAGTTATTCGCTTGCTATCCAGCAAGAAACAGTCAAAAAGATGTAGCAATTTACATTCAATCAAGTGCTGAATGAACGGCAAAACAAATTGTACTCGAAGATATTAGTTCATTTAGTATTAGTTCAAGCGTATCTAATGAATATGTTTTACCAACAACAGGTAAACTTGGTTCTAAGATTACTTGGATGATAGATGATGAATATTTAGCAAATCTAGTTAATGGAAAATTAATTAATACAAGTAATGCTGATGCTGAATTAACACTATATGCAACATTTAGTTATGGTGATTATACATCAGACATTCAAACTTATAATGTAATCGTTAGAAAAGAAACAAGTGTATCTGAAGTTGATAGATATTATGAAAATATCTTATCTACTTCAGGCGATGCATTAAAACAAGAGTTAAGATCATTGATTACTTCAACTCATACTAAGAAAACAACATATGATGATTGTAAAATTTATTTACAAGAAGCAGATCAAGATCCTAATAATTCAAATAATATGTTATTATTCTATACTGGTATTTCTGTTAAAAAAACAGATAGTATGAGTGTATGGAATAGAGAACATGTATGGTGCCAAAGCTTAGATTGGTTTACAACCTCAGGTGCTGGTGCTGATCTACATCACATTAGACCGTGTGATCCTAGTGTTAATAGCAGTAGAAATAATAGTAAATATGGAACATCATCTGGTTTTTATGAACCAAGTGATGAGTATAAAGGTGATGTAGCAAGAATTATATTTTATTTAATGACTAGATATAGTGAAGCAGATAACACTAAATATAGTGTTACATGCATAGCTGAATCAATGGAACTATTACTTGAATGGAATAGAATTGATCCGGTCAGTGATACCGAAATCATTAGAAATAATTATGTTTACCGAATTCAAGGTAATCGTAATCCATTTATAGATAAAGCAGAATATGCGGATGCAATTTGTGGGTAAAACCCACAATAAAACGAAAGGAGTTAAATATGCCTTTTTGTAAAAAATGTGGTTGTTATTTAGAAGATAATTGCAACTGTTGCCCTTCTTGTGGTGAAGTTGTAACTAAAAAACAACCAGAAGCAATAATCGAAGAAGATAAAAATAAAGAAAAAGGCCCTTGGAAAGGTTTCGCAATAGCCTCACTTCCTTCTTCAATTGTTGGACTAATTATTATTTTTATGCCGTACTTATCAATATATGGTTTTATAACCATAAATGTTGCATTAGTACTCGCAATATTAGGCCTTAAGAGTAAAAAAAATCATGGCCTAGCCCTTGCAGGATTAATTATATCATGTGTTGCTCTTGCGATAATTTTTATACTTGTCGTTTCATGTGCAACATGCATACACATAATTGTCCGTGATGGGTGTTCATCAGTATACTAAGATGAATGAAATTTAAGATTATATTTTAATTTAAGATAAAGAATTTAGAAAGGAAAGAAATATGAAGAAAATTAGAATATTTTTACTTGCTTTATTCTTAGTTCTTACTTTCTCCTTTGTTAGTGTTAAGGTAGTTAACGCTGCTGGTGCTGCATCATCTAATTATAATGAAACAGCCACCGACGCTGAGAAAGTAGCCTATGATAAAGAAAGAATTCAATTACCAACCACTATGATAACTTCATTTCCTGTCACAGTAGATAGTATCTATAAGTCTGAAATTACTTGGGAAACAAGTGATGCTACAGTATTAGATACTCAGTACGTTAATGAATCTGGTTGGGTAGAATTAAAAAGAGATCCAGTTGAAACAAAAGAAGCAACATTAATAGTTACCATTAAAAATGGTACTGTAACATATACTAAAGAATTTACAATTAGTGTTCCAGGTGGAACAACAATCGTAAATGATATTACAGTTACATATTCAGTAGGTGAAGGACTTACTGCACCAACACCTACAACTGTAAAAATTGGTAAAGCAGAAAGCTTACCTCAAGCTCCAGCCAAAGAAGGATATGAATTTGCTGGTTGGTATGGCAATCCTGAATTTACTGGTAGAAGATATACAACAACTTTAGGTTTAATTAAAGATGTTACCTTATATGCAAAATATGATAAAGTTAGTGTTAGTAAAATTACTGTAAGTAAAGCTCCTAATAAAACTGCTTATACAGCCCTTGAAACATTTGATCCAACAGGTCTTGAATTAAATGTTGAATATAACTATGGTGAACCTAAAACAATTACTAGTGGTTTCACAGTAGAACCAACTATCTTACATGGTGATACTACAGAAGTTGTAGTTTCATATGGTGGATGTACAACAACAATTAAAGTTACTGTTACTCCAATTAAAATGACAGGTGTTGAACTTGTTAGGGGTGAAGTTACATATGATGGAAAAGAACACAATTTAACAGTTACAGGACAAGTTCCTGAATGGTTAAAAGTTACATATAGTGCTCCTGTTACAGATGCAAATGAAGAAGGTTACACTGTAACTGCAACATTTAGTCTTGCTGAAGGATATGATAATAGTCGTAATGACTATGTAATACCTGAATCATTAACCGCAACATTAGTAGTTCATAAAGCAACTTATGATATGAACAATGTTACTTTTGGAAATCTTACTGCAACATATGATGGAAATCCTCATGATATAACAGTTGAAGGCTATCCAGAAGGTGTTGTTCCATCATTTGCATATGAAGGTGGAAATGTTAACGCAGGTAGCCACGTTGTAACAATAAGTTTTAAAGGCGATAAAAACTATAATGAAATTGCTGATATGACTACAACCTTAGTTATAGAACAAGCTGAACCAACTGTTAAAGTAGTATTAGGAAAGAATTCTCCATACTACGTTGGTGAAAAAGCTCCAGATATTTCACTAGGTGAAGGAAGTACTAATGGTACAATCGCTTGGGATCAAGCATATACATTTGTAGAAGGTGAAAATACATTTAGTTGGACATTTACTTCAAGTGATTCTAACTATAAAAATTCAACAGGCACTATGACTTTAACAGCAACATCAGCAAAAGTTTCAAGTATCGCTGTTACAACAAATCCTAATAAGACTACTTATACAGCATTTGAAGTTTTTGATATAACTGGTATGGTTGTAACTGCAACTAAAGAAGATGGCTCAACATTCAATCTTACTGAAAATGACTTTACAGTATCTTATGTAAATGGTAGTAATAGCTTTAGAGCTGGTGAAACTAAAGTAACAATTAGTTACGCTGGTGTAACAGTTGATCTTGAAGGCTTAACAGTTGAAAAAGCAACTTATGATATGAGTCAAGTTGTTTATATAGGCTTAACAGGTGCAATATACAATGGACAAGCACATATAGTAACAGTTGACAATCTTCCTACTGGTGTTACAGCAACAGTTAGTTATCCAAATGGAAATATAACAGCAGGTAAACATGAAATAACAATTAGCTTTACAGTAGCAGATCCTGATAACTATAATACAATTGATGATTTAACAAAAGAGTTAGAAATTGCTAAAGCGACTCATGATGTAAGTGGAATTACAATTGAAGGTCAAACATTTACATATGATGGTACAGCACATTCTTTAGAAGTTATTGGTACATTACCAGAAGGCGTAACTGTAAGTTATGAAAATAATGGACAAACAAACGTTGGTGAATATACAGTTACAGTAAGATTTGTAGTTACTGATACTGAAAACTATAATGGAATAGAAACTTCATTAACTGCAACTCTTACAATCATTGCTAAATCAATTGAGAATGTGACAGTTGAAGAAATCACAAATATTAAAGTAAATGCAAGAGAATTTGATGCACAAACACCTACATTAGTTGTTAAAGATGGTACAACATTATTAAAATTAACAACTGATTATACAGTTGCATATGCTAATAACACTGCAATCAGTGAAGGTATTAGTGTAACAGCAACAGCAACAATTACAGGTACAGGTAACTATCAAGGTACTAAAGAAGTTACATTCGTAATTGAATTAAGTGAACAATTTAAACTTGATGAAGACGTAACTGAATTTGAAGAAATGAGTACAGTTGATACAGATGTAGTTGATACTTTACCATTAGTACTTTCAAATGGTTCAAAGGTTCAATATACAGACATTCCAACTGCAATTAAATTAGATGCAGATGGTAAGATAACTGTAACAAAAACAACTGAAGCACAAAGTTACACATTCAAAGTAACTATCCAAAATGGTGAAACTGTAAAATATGTAGAAATGACAATTAAGATTTCTGCTCGTCCTACTACAAAATCATTTACAGATAATAATGTAACATTAGATAACGTTCCATCTGAAATTACTAGTGTTACAGTAACTCCAGATGAAAATGCTTCAAGCAATTATGAAGTTTTCACAACTCAAATTCAAGCAGCTTATGATATTAAATTATCAAATGGTGATACTGAAGTTACTACATTTGAAAATTCAATTAGAGTTTCATTACCATGTCCAAGTGGCGCAACATTAGAAAACATTGTTGTTTATCACGTTCTAAGCGCTGAATCAAAAGAAGTTGTTGAAGGTGTTACATTAAGTGAAGATGGAAATTACATTGTATTTGAAACAAAATCATTTAGTGTTTACCTTGTTGCAACAAAACTTGCACAAAATGAAGGAACTGTAGACAATCCATTTACAGTAGAAGAAGCAGTAAGCATTTGTAATACATTAGGTAGTGGTGAATCTTATACCGCTAAAGAATACTATGTCAAAGGTGTTGTAAAGAGTGTTACTAGTACTAAAATAGTATTAGAACTAAATGGTGTAGAATTTACACTATATAAATCTACTTTAGCTACTGATGTTATTACTCCAGAAACAGGTGATACAGTTATCGCAAAAGGTCATTTCTTAAATTATAATGGAAAAACACCTGAATTTAATAGTGGTTGTACAGTTGTTGCAGTAGATGCACCAACATATACAGTTACAGTCTCAACTAACGATTCAACAAAAGGTAATCCTTATATTGAATCAGAAGGCACAACTCAAACAACCGTTGTTAGAGGTGGTACTGTTGTAATTACTATAAATGTAGTAGAAAACTTTAGAGTAAAAACAGTAATAGTAAATGGAACAGCAACTGAATATTCTGGTGATACTATTGAGTTAACAAATGTTAGAGAAAATAAAGAAGTAGTAATAGAATACTATGAACCATCAACATATACAATTACGTTTGATGCACAAAATAATACAATTCCTACAACACAAACAGTCGTGGAAGGTGAATCATTACAAGAACCAGAAAATCCAACTAAAGAAGGATATAAATTTGCTGGTTGGTATTTAGATGTAGAATGTACAAATAAGTATAATTTTGAGAATAAAGTTATCGAACCATTTACTTTATATGCTAAATGGGTAGATGAATCACAAAGTAAGGTTTACAAACGTGTGACAGATGTGTCAACATTAAAAGCAAAGGACGTAATAATTCTAGTTAATGAGGCAAAAGGCAAAGTCGCAGGAAGCATGGGATCAGCTAGTTATATGTCAGCAAAAGATGCAACATTCGAAAATCATATGCTAAAGTCTCAAAATGAAAGTTTTTATGAAATTACATTAGGTGGAGAAACAGGAGCTTGGACATTAAATACATCTGAAGGTGTTATTGGAACAAGTGCAGAAAAAGAGATAAATTGTAAAGGTAATGGAACAACAACTTGGACAATTGAAATAGATGATGGTGGCAATGCGACAATTGCAAGCACGAATACAAAAGCTGGAAGATTCCTATATAATTCTGGTGCAAGTAGATTTTTAAATTATACATCTGCAACAAATGTTTCTATGCTATTACCTCAAATTTATAAACTTGAGCAAGATTTCGTAGTTGAAGATGGTTATGTATATTTTGGTGAATACCCACAAACTTTAAAAGCAAATGATGTGACTATAGAAAGTACTACACCAGATGCAGATGGTTACTATTTAGGTAGTGATGGTGAACGTTATGCAGAAGTTGTTGCGAAAGTATATAAAGGTAGTACGGTATATTTTAACAACAATAAAAAAGTAGAAGAAGGCACAACATATTATTTTAAAGTTGAACCAATTAAATGGAAGATACTACAAGTAAATGGAGCAGAGTATAAACTAGTAACAGATTTAATTATAGATAATCAAAAGTTTCATTCATCTTTTGATGATAGAACAATAGATGGAAAAACAGTCTATGCAAATAACTATGAACATTCAGATATAAGAAATTGGTTGAATAGTACATTCTATAATGTCGCATTTACAGAAAAGTTGAAATCGTATATTAATACTACACTAGTAGATAATAGTTTAGATTCCACTGGAGATGCTTCTAATCCATATATATGCAATGATACGAATGATAAAGTATATTTATTGAGTAAAAAAGACATAACAAATACAGACTATGGTTTTAACAGTTATATATCAACTTCAACAGGTGATATGTCTAAATGTAAATATATGTCAGATTATGCAATAGCATCTGGTTGTTGTGTAATTGGAAATAAAATATTAGATTACAATTTTGGGCCATTTTGGCTTCGTACTCCAGGTACTAGAGCCTCATACAGTCCACTTTACATTGTATCGGATGGTTCATTAGCTACAATTAGTGGTGTCAATTGCGAATATGTTGGTGTTGCACCTGCAATCACAGTTACAATCACAAAATAATAAACATAAATATAGAAATATAATGTAATTAGTATTTCAAAATCCCCACTCTTTATAGGGTGGGGTTTATTACATTATGGTAACATCTACATTTAGGGTTGTATCTAAATATGAATGTTTTTTATTGGAAAGGTAATCAATGTTGTATACATCAATAAGATATGAATCCATAGATTGTTTTAGGTTTTGAAGGTTTTCGGTCATTTGTTTTTTGAGTGATGCGTAAAGTTCATTATCGGTTAGATTTTTTGGATTATAAATAAAGGTACCTTTAATCGTTATTTTAATGGTTAGGGTATTTTTTTTGTAGTATTTTTTGATGTAGTATTCATGAATTAGGTAATCAAAATCTTTAAAGATGATGACATTTCTGGAAAGATTGTTTAAAGCGTATAGGGCATGGTAGTTGTCAAAACTAAATGATGATAATCTATAATCATCAGTAATATAGCTATAACCATCTACATCTATGGATGGTAGTTCTTTTTCTTGTTCAAAAAATACATCATTTGAAACTTTGAGAATGGGGATTTCGGTAGTATAAGTGTCTAAATAGATGTTATTAATAAGATTTGAAAAGACTACTTTTGATGGTTTGGTGAGGGTTGCGTTATTAATTAAGATGGTGTAGTAAGCACTAGTACCTGAAAAGTTTTTAACATTGTAGATATCCATTAAATCATTACTAGTGGTGTAAACTTGAAAAGTTGGGAAAAAGTCAGGGGATTGTCTTACAATGGTACATAGGGCTAGTAGATTGTTTTTATTGAAGAAGTTGTTTTTTAGGATAACGGTTCTAATATGACTATATTGTAGTCTTATACTTGATTGTTTGTTTATCATGGCGATACCTTCAGATATGGTTTTACCTTTACCAACACAAATGTAGCCAATATCATTTGGTAGGGTTTGTCCATATTCACTAAGACTTAGGTTGTAGTTATTTAGAATGTACATGTAAACGGTGTATTCATTGTTTGAATTATTGTATTCTAGTCCCATACTAGATACATAAGCACTTTCAGTTACTTCGGTATAATCATTTCTTTGGTATAAGACTTTGATTGAAAAAAAGATTAAAACAATAACTGTAAAAATTAATAGTTTTTTATTCATTTTTATCACCATGTTTAGGGAAGAAGAATCCTTTTAGTTTATTAGGCCTTAATGGACTAAATGGTAGGAAGAATGGTACGCCAACTGATTTTTGGGAACTTATGTAAAGTAAGGTTGTGATTAGTCCTATTGTAAAGCCTAGTATTCCAAATGTATATGATAGAATTAGATTATATAATCTAAAAATATCAAAAGAAGTAATTAGGTGTTGGTTATTTGTTATTGCGAAAGAGGAAACGTAGGAAAGTGAGGCAATAAGAAGAAGAGTTGAACCAACGAGTCCACTTGAAATAGCATTTTGACCAATAAAAAGGCCACTAAAAATAATTATTATGTTTTGTACATAATTGTTTGGGGCTCTACTAGATATTAGTCTAAATGTTTCAAATAAAAATAGAACTATTAAACATTCAATAAATATTGGAAAGGTAGTGCCACGTTCGGTTATTTGCATGCTTGACATAAAAAGGGTTGAAAAGAATGTAGGATTAAAGTTTGTAAGCGCAATAACTAAGCCTAGAAAAAAGATTGATATAAAGAAAAAGAAAATAGTGAATAGTCTAGCAAAAAAAGTGTAGTACTTAGGTTCGTTAGATTCATTTTTAATAGTTGTAAATGTACTAAGGGTTGTAGGTAGTACCGCAACAACTGGACTATTATCCATTAAAAGGATAGCTTTACCTTCTAGTATTGCTCCAACCGCATAGTCTGGTGAACCAGTATTAAATACCGTTGGTAGTAATAAGGAATCATTAAAGATAATATTTAAATCATTAATATTAGTTAATGATTCTTCTTTAAAAGCATTAAGGCGACCTTCTATTTCTTTAATAAAAGGTTGTTTTTTAGTTTTTTCTAAATAGATAAAATAAATATCAGTTTGGGAGGTATTCCCTAGTTTATATTTATCAACAATTAAATCAGGGGATTTAATTCTTTTTCTAATTAACGCAAGGCTATGATTAATGTTTTCCACAAAACCATCATGGCTATCAAGTAGATTATTTGGGTCTAATTCACTTTTTTCAGTTGATCTTACAGGAATTGTGGAAAGATTTAAATAATACGGATATTCATCATTAACAACCATTATTAAATTACCATTTGATAAAAGATAACTGATTTCATTTAAACTAAACACTAAAACGCGGTAAAAAACTCCTGGAATGGCCTCATTTAGGCTTTTAAAGTTTTCTTTAGTAATTTTATTTAAGTAATAGTCATTTAGGTGTTTTGGACTTACAGTACTTTGATAGTAGTAAATTTTAATGTCTAAATTTTGATGTTTAACACTAACTTTCATCATATCTGCTTCATTTGTACTTAAGGTATCTAAAATATCAGTTAAAGTTAAATTATCCATCATTTTTCGCATACCTCCATATTGTAAAGTAGAAAATAAGAATTAAAATGGTTGAAATTAAAGATGTAATAATTATAAATGAATGATTTAAGACATAATTATAGAAAAGAAAAGTAATTATGGCTCCTAAAAAAAGACATGTTCCAAGTCTATAGATAAAGGTATTTTGCTTTTTAAAAAGTTGTCTTAAAATTTCTAGGTTAAGGGTTAATTTAATAAAGATGTAAGAACAAATGTAAATACAAAGAAAAATATCTAAATGTTCAAAGTATTTAGGACCAGTGTATAAACGGTATCTAAAAAGAGAGGGAAAAAGCATATTATCAAAAAAGCGATAATCTAAGAATAAATAATTATCCATAATAAACCAAGTAGAAAGCATTGATCCAATTAAACTACCAATCACAAAGTTCCATTTAGATGGGGGATTACTTGTAACATTTGGGATGGTAAAAAATAAAAGATTATCAAGAAAAGGAAATAAAAGAACTAAAGCTAAATATGGCTTTTTGAAATAAAAAGAAAGGGGAAGTAATAATCTGAAATCTCTTATGTTGGTATTTAAAAAATGAGTTTGGCTAGTGATTAGTAAAATAACAAATAAGATAAGCATAATATTCATTATTGAACGAATGTTAACTGAACCTGCTAAAGCCACAAAAAATAATAAAATAGCAATAATTAAAAAAGTAGGAGTAAGAAAGAAAAAGTAATCGGATAAAATCTTTATCGATGAAAGGGTAATTAAAACAGTTGAAATTATAATATAGAAAATTAAGATAATTCTTGTAAATTTACTATTTAAAACTTTAGTTTGAAAGTTTGTGTTTTTGGTAGGAATGATTAAATACAATAATGTTACAAAAATTCCAAGTAAAAATGATATGATATAAGCATTTCTAGGAAATAAATGCATTAAAACATTTGAAGTAATAATACAATTTAAAAACATTGTATTAATAAAGGTAATGAGTATAACTTTAACACTTAGTTTCATAATAATCTCCTTTTGTTTAGTTTTTCCAAAAAAATAAGTAAAATACTTCCTATTTTTAATAGTTTGTTAAAAAGTAAATTTAAGCATGGGGATTAAACTAAAATAATGTTTATAACTTATCTTTTTTGTTTGTATAACTAGGAAAGTTAAAATAACTTAGTGATGGGCGTTTTGCCTTTTAAAAAAATATAAGTATAATCTTTAGTGAAGGGAGGAAGTGCAATGATTAATATTGTTACATTAGTAGGGGTTATAACAGAAGAACCTGTACTTAAAGAATTTGAAAATGGTTTAAAAGGAGCTTTTATTGTTTTGAGAGTTACAAGACCTTTTAAATCAATGGAAGGAACTTATGAGTCAGATTTTATTAGATGCTCATTATGGGAGGGAATTGCCCAAAACACTTGTGAGTATTGTCGTAAAGGTGATGTTATTGGTGTTAGGGGTAGACTTGTAAGTAAGACTGAAGATGTGGTGTTTAACTGTGAAAAGGAACAACATGTTAAAAAAATTTCAATGTTACATTTAGTAGTAGAAAGAGTTAGTTTCATTACAACCGCTAAAAAGTTTAAAGAAAATAGTTCTTTTTATCAAGATGTTGTTGAGGAAAAAGATTGATCACTATTTTAGTGGTCTTTTTGATTTGTTTTTTTTGTCGAATCGTGATATAATACTCATTGGATTATGAGGAGGAGATTATGAAACAATATTTAGAATTATGTCAAAAAGTATTAACTGAAGGCCATTTTAAAGAAGATAGAACTGGTACTGGTACTTATTCTTTATTTGGGGCACAAATGCGTTTTCCTTTATCGGAAGGATTTCCTCTCCTTACAACTAAAAAAGTATATCTTAAAGCTATTATTCATGAATTATTATGGTTTATTAAGGGTGATACCAATATTCAATATTTAGTTAAAAATGGTGTTAGAATATGGAATGAATGGCCCTATGAAGCTTATAAAAAATCAAGTGATTATCAAGGCGAAACCATGGATGAGTTTGTTGAAAAAATTAAAAATGATGATCTTTTCGCAAAACTTTATGGTGATTTAGGACCAGTATATGGGGCTCAGTGGCGTGCATTTGGGATTGGTGAATATCATGTTGACCAACTTCAAAAAGTTATTGATGAAATTAAGCAAAATCCAAGTTCAAGAAGATTAATTGTTTGTGCGTGGAATCCCCTTGTCATCGATCAAATGGCGCTACCACCATGTCACTCTCTATTTCAGTTTTATGTAAGTGATGGTAAACTATCATGTCAGTTATACCAACGTTCTGCTGATTTATTTTTAGGGGTACCTTTTAATATTGCATCATATGCATTATTAACAATGATGGTAGCTCATGTAACGGGACTTGGTCTTGGTGATTTTGTTCATACGATTGGTGATGCTCATATTTACTCTAATCATCTTGAACAAATTAATATTCAACTTTCAAGAACTCCAAGAGCACTTCCAAAGATGAATATCTTAAGAAAAGTTGAAAAACTAGAAGACTTTAAATATGAAGATTTTGAATTAACTGGTTATAATCCATATCCAGCTATTAAAGGAAAGGTGGCAGTATAAAATGCTTGCGATAATCGTTGCGGTTGACGAAAATAACTTAATAGGAAATGGTAATGCCTTGCCATGGTATTATCCCGAAGATTTAAAATATTTTAAAAAGGTAACAAACTATAAAGCCGTTCTTATGGGATATAATACGTATCGCTCTATAATTGATCGAAATGGCAAAATACTACCTAATAGAGTTAGTTATGTATTAACTGAAGAAGAAACTTTGCCAGAAGGTGGAATTGTTGTAACTAATCTAGATGAATTAATAGATGCATATAAAAACAGCGAGTTATATGTTATAGGTGGTAAAATGGTTTATACACAGTTACTACCCCTTGTTGATCGTTTATATATTACAAGAATTCCTGGAACTCATGAGGGGGATGTTTACTTTCCTGAAGTAAACTATGATGAATTCAAATTACTTGGCAGCACTAAAGAAAAAGATTTAGTGTTTGAAGTATATGAAAGGATTAAAAAATGATTTTTCCGTTATCAGTAGTATGTGCATTTGGTTTAGCCATAACCTGGGTTATAGTTGGTATTATTAAGGCAATGCCTTGGTATTTTATAGTTTTGCTATCTTTAGGTACATTAGTAGTGGTAGTTGCGTTATTTTGTATATTGGTAATGATTTTATTGCTAACTCTAGGCAAAAAGTTTGCGAAAACTTATAATCCTAAAGATAAAAAAAGATGGTTCTTTATGGTTGATGTCGCAAGATTTTCTTGTTTTTGGCTAGGAGTTAAAGTAAAGGTAAATGGGCTTGAAAAACTACCAAAAGATGCACCCGTAGTATTTTACTGTAATCATGAAAGTTATTTAGATATGTTTATTTTATATACCATTCTTCACAAATGGCCTCATGCGACAATGTATAAAAAAATAATTGAAACATATCCTCTCGCATCAGGTATGGCTAAAGCCTTAGGTGGAGTTTCAATTGAAAGAGAAGATGACCGCGAAGCTTTAAAATCAATTATAAAGATTATTGGTGAAGTTAAAGAAGGCGTAAATTTCTTAATCTTTCCCGAAGGTACAAGAGCCAAAACCTCAAGACTTAACCATTACAAAGCTGGTTCTTTTAAGATAGTTCAAAAAACAAATGTTCCTGCTGTCTTACTTGCTTTAGATGGAACTTTCAAAAAGATGATGACAGTTCCATTTATTCCAACCTTTATTTATTTTAATGTTGTTGATGTAATCTATCCAGAAGACTTTAAAGATAAATCAACTCAAGAACTTGCGGATGAGGCAACAAAGCTTGTTCAAGCTGACATTGATAAAGCCAGAAGTAAATATAAAAGTTTAAAATATCGTCATAATAAAAACGGTGCTTTAAATAAAATGGGGGTTTTTGAAAAATAACCTTT
>ULWL01001319.1_pt1 | contig 32146 bp, 10 predicted proteins | sample 1960171 | NCBI WGS metagenome assembly ULWL01 (sample SAMEA4835807, study PRJEB28245) | human gut metagenome | biome: gut microbiome; material: fecal sample | place: Denmark | collected 2008 | reverse complement strand
CCGCCGTCATTACTGGTGGTGGCACACAAAACAATCCATACATCATTGACACCGCTGTGAAGTTTGCTTACATTGCGTGGGGCATCAACAACGGATATACACAATGGAACACCGCATTCTATAAGCAAACAGCGAACATTGATTTGTCCGCACACAACTGGGTTCCAATGAACACCTTTGCAGGCTATTATGACGGACAAGGCTACACTTTGAGCGGACTCACCTGCGACTCATCGCTTTTTCAGTTTGCAATCACGAAAGAGCTTTCTGGCACGTGGATTAATTCGGGCTTTAAAGATGTTCAAATCAGTGTTAGTGGACAAAGGCAAAACTATGCAGTGGCAACACTTGCCTGTTCTGCAACATCAACCGCAGTCATCAGTGGCTGCTTTGTTTCAGGTTCAATTTATGTTGAGCCAGACCGCCATTTTGGACAACAAACTTATGATATTTATGCTGGTGGACTTGTCACAAATAGTGCAGCAGAAATTTCAAACTGTTTTGCATATGTCGACATCGATGGAACACAACCCTATGTTGGCGCAACTGGCGGAACAAGAGTTGGTGGCATTGTTGGAAACATAACAGGTGGAAAAATATCAAACTGCTTTTCTTCCGGAACGCTCCATGTTTATGGCGGTTATTGGAAAATCGGCGGAATTGTTGCTTATCCAAACAAAGGGACAATAGAAAATTGTGCAGTGCTGACTGGAACATGCACACAATCCAACACTTCACGAAATGATTTTATTAACAACCAATATAACAATGAAAAGAATGCGACAGTGACAAACTGCAAAGTTTTGAGTGCTGATGCTCTCAAAGCAAACACAAACTCGCCGCTTGACACATGGGATTTTTCTGACAACACAACAAACAGAATTTGGGGTTATCCAAGTGAATCCAGCGAGTTCTATAACCAAGGCTACCCTGCTCTTCGCGTGTTTTATGAAAGCTTTACGGTTGTCTTTTTCAATGACACCAACACCGCAGTTGTTGCATCGCAAACAACTCGCTATCCTGAATACGCCGTCCAATTCCCCGCTGAACAAACCAAACGCGGCTGGACATTTGATGGTTGGAGCACAGAAGCACAAAGTAGTGGCACACTTGTGGGCAAAGAAGGAACGCTCGCAAATGTTATTGCTGACGCAAACTACTTCGCACATTTCACAATCAACCAATACACTCTCAAAGTGACAAAAAGTCATGACGAAGCAGCGACTCTCGCAGTTGACGGAAATGTGACAAATTCATTTGAACAGTCTTTTGATTATGACACAACTCACGCACTCCAAATTTCAGAAATCCACCAAGAATTTGGATATGTTTTTGAAAGTTGGATAAACGCTGACACAAACGAAATTCTCTCCACAGAAATTACTTTCAACTATACAATCACAGACGCGGACATTCACATCAAAGCAAAATTTATTCCAGAACAATATTTGCTCCGCGTCTACATCAACGACTCGTCAATGGGCAGCACTTCACAAACGACCGCATATCTTGAATACAAACAAAACCTTCAACTCACCGCAACGCCAAACGCAGGTTATAAAATTCAAGGCTACTACGCAACAAGAACAAGAAAAAGTGACGGGACCTATGAATATTCAGACTTACTTTCCTCATCAAGCACATATGTTGTCACAATGCCAAGACATGAACTCAGCATTTATGTTGTATTCGAAAAAGCACCGCTCACTCTCACAGTTCTCACATATGACGGAAATGTTTCTTCGACTGGTGCTCCTGCAAATCCAAATATGACTGAAATTTCAATTTCGCCAAATCAAACGAACTATTTTGTTGGCGACAAAATCACACTTTCTGCAACAGTGAATGAAAACGGACAAATTGAATTTAACTCCACCACCTACATTTTCACTCGTTGGAAGATTGGAGATTTTCTCAAAGACGGCGGAGACGGGGTTGACCCAAACAATCTCACTTTCACCATGCCTGCAACAGACACAGTGGTTTATGCTTGCTTTATCTCAACCGACGCATACTATGCTTTTGTTGATTGGCAAAACAATATTGTTGAAGAAGGCATTGTCTCAACCACCGCAACAATAACTGCTCCTGACATATCAAAATTCACAAAGTCAGGATATTCATTTGACGGATTTTTCTCAAAAAGCGGAAAACAATTAATCTTGGTTGAAGACGGACAATATGTTTCTGGTTACACACTCAATGGCGTGACAGAGCGCGTTGTTTTCTATCCAAAATATACGAAACATTTTTCATGTGAGGTCATTTTCTCACTAAACAACAAAAAAACGACCCAATTTGATGTAAATCCAAACCTAAACCTCTATTTTGTTTGCATCGCTCCAAGTGGACACAAGTTCTCCTCAAAAATTCAAGATGGCGAAAAAATCAGCATATATCTCTCTGGCGAAAGTTTTGTTGGAGAGTGGTCTTTGAAGCTTGTCACACCAACATATTATGAAGCAAAAGTTTATATCAACGGCACCGAAAATGTTACTGGTCTATACGACATTGAACTAATGAGTGAACAAGTTCAAATTGATATCATGCTCACAAAAATTGAGGACAAATATCTTTATGACTCAACAGAAAAAGAAAACTCAAAAGACACCGTAAAAACCATTGACCACTTTCAATATGTTGACGGAGAAAAAACTTATGCTGGCGTGAATAAGGAACTTGAAAATCACGAGTTCTCGCCACTCTCAAGTGAGCAAACCATCACCTCACCATATGGATATGAAAACAAAGACATCATTGGTGCGGTCAACTGGGGCGGACTCTATAATTTCACAGACACGAATTTCATTGAAGAAGGTGCAAACATCACAGCCATTGATTTGGGTTCAACTGTCTATAAACTTTCTTTTTCAAACAACTATGCAAGCATGTATTCCTACAATTACGATTGGTCAAAAGAAACTGTCTACTCAATGACAGACCTCTTGTATACAAAACCATTCCTCTCTTGTTTCCACAGAAGCGACCTCAAAACTTTTGTTTTGGTTGCATATGAGTTTGCAACCTGCACATGGAACACCCTCGCCTATGACGGACGAAGTGCGACAGAACTTGAACCATATCTCAACATGGTGCGAAATGAATTTGCTGAACTTGTCGACAACCTCATGCTTGAATTTAGAGATGAAAACAAAATATTTATTCTCTCAAACTGGGAAGCGGACAACTCGTTTGGCGCATATTGCTGGGATTATATCGAAGCACTTCGCGGAACAATTTCAGACGATGAGGTCGCCCGTCGTCAACAACTTGCACTCGATTTCTTCACTGCATATATCAACGCTCGCCAAGACGGGATAATCTTGGGAAGAGAAAAGTTTGCAAGTCGCGGACTTGACTGCTCAACCGTGGTCTATGGCAATTTCGAAGTCAACGCAGCAACCGAAGAAGTGCCTTGGACACCAACTCGACCTCGGGCATACTCGGCAATCATTCCAAACACCTATTGCGACCTTTATTCAATTTCTGACTGGTATTCAATTTGGACAGAAACAGGAAACAACACAGAGATTAATTGGGACGCTGAAACTGACGCATACACAATCACAATGTTCCTCGACAACATTTGGAGTTATGTCAAACAAAACCGCACATTCTTGCCTTCCAGCGACCCAAACTACAAGCCTTGCATTTGGAACTTTGGAACAGACTCAAACAACCCAATCAAAAACTTGATGATAACTGAATTTGGTTCTGATGAAACAAAAGAAAATCAACGCAACTTTCAACACGTCAAAACAACTCTCACGGAAGCAATAAACTGGGGCGTCTACAAAATTACATATTGGGAAATCTACACCAATGTCACAGTCCAAACACCAGTTGGAGCTCAACCCCGAGTTGAAGATTGTCAAGGACTTTGGCTCATTCGTCCAGACGGCACATTCTCACAAGGTTTTTGGTATATGAAGAGCATGATTGACGGATTTGACTATTTCACAAATCCTCTCAAACTCGTCTATTCTTCAAACTATGTCGACACTCACGGGCTTGATTGGGAAAAATATAAAGACACAGTCATTTGGCGTGACGACCTTGTTGACACCTCAAAAATGAAAAGCTTTTCACAACTTTATGTCGAAGGTTCTGACAACACTGACGCCCGCCTCAACTTTGTTGACCTTTCGGGATACGCTGATTACCTCAACAAATACACCGGTTATTTCGGATATGACACAACAGGGCTTTCACGATACAACAAAGAGTTTGTTGATAATGGTGGGAGCGGAGTGGTGTCATCCCTTGCTGGAACTTTGACTCAAATCACCTACGAAGCCAAATCCAACCGCTTTGGGTTCTTGATGTACAACTACAACAGCCTTTCGCACTATATTGATGCAACAACTGGAAAAAGTTTTGAAAACCCAATCGTGTTCATCATGGGCAAAAATCAATATGGAAACTGGGAAAAGATAACAAACACAAAAGTCGAAGAAAAACTTGCTGACGGAAACTCGCTGTGGTATCAAACTTATGTCAGCGTTGTCACACCGGTCAATAAATATAGCGAGTTTCGCATTGTCTTTAACGAAGAATTAAACTATAATATTTGGGATCCAATTCTCACAAGCGTTTTCTTCTTTAAGGGCGGAGATGCTTCATCAAATTACATATTGGGGTAAAAATGAAAGAAAAACAGCAAAAAAACATGAATAAATCGATAAAAACAACTGCAATTTGGGGTGCAGTGAGTCTTTTGCTGTTTGTTGCTTTAATAACGCTGACAATTTCACTTGCTTATCTTTCGGGCAAAAAAGATATTGACGGCGCGTCCACAACAGGACAAGCAACCATTGTTTCAATCACCAATCCAACAACTTCTTCACCAATCGCATTTTCAAAAGGTGCGACAAAAGATTGCGGAATATCAATAAAGCTTTCAGCGAATGTTGACTGCGTTGTCCGAATCAAAATTGCATTTTCATATTATGACAACTACGAAACAAAACGCACAGTTCCCGACAACGTGACACCAAACCTTTCCACAAGTCAAGGCGGCTTTGTTTCAGACGAATATGGGCTTTGCTACTATTTTAACGCCAACGCAAGAGACATAACCGACCTTGAGTTTATTTCATCAATAACATTTGACGATGATTTGGCAACAAACGACCTTTATGTTGGACTGAATCTTCGCATCAGTGTTGATGCTGAAATCTTGCAACAAAAAGTCATTGACTACGTCTCTCACCCATGGCGTGATAATGCGCCAACCGAGTGGCTGGAACGTGCAAAAAACAATTTTGCTTAAAAGGAGAATTGCGTGTTCAAAAAAATTGGCAAATTCAAAGGAATTATGATTCTCGCAATTGCGATGTCGCTTGTCATCTCAATCCTTTGTTATTGCACAATCACCTTCGCAATGCTCCAACAAAATGGAAATGTCAGCAACCAAATTATTGTTGAGGCAATCAATCTTGAATGGACTGACGGATTTGGAAACAAAATTGAAAAAATTCCTCTTTCGTCAAAGATTTCTTCTGGCGAAAAAGTTGAACTTCCTGGCGATAACCTATCAATCAAAAATAGTGGAACAAAAAGTTATGTGAGAGTGAAAATCACGACAGAACTCGACGGAGTTCAAACAGATAAAATTGCAGTCACTCTGTCGCAAACAAATGGAGTGAACGACTGGGTTCAAGGAGCAGACGGATATTATTATTTCTGCAGAACAGGAGTTTATAATGGCGAGGTTTTTGGACTTGTGAGTGTCGTCACCGACATCACATTCTCCGACTCGTTCAAAAATTCTGATGCAGGCAAATCAATCACAATCAAACTTATTGCCGAAGCGATTGACTCACGAGATGACGCCTATGTTTCCGCCTGGGACAACAATCCACCAGACGAATGGTTTGCAGCAACTTCACACTCAAGAAATTAACTATTGAAAACAAATTAATGATATAGTATAATAGTAATATATCAGATAAGATTTGGAGCAGAAATGATAAAAACAAAAACCTATCCAAATGGAATGAAACTTGTTGTTGAAACAAATCCTGACGCACTTTCGTCTGAATGTTTGTTTCGATTTGATGTTGGCGCACTCAACGAAAGAGAATATGAGCAAGGTTATGCTCACTTTTTGGAACATATGCTTGCTGGAGAATCAACAAACAAGAGAAACATAAAAGAAATCAACCAAGTTTTTTCTCTTTCTGGTTCGGATCTTGATGCATCAACTGGTTATGACAGAACAGAATATTCTTTTGTTTCACTAAACAAAGATTTTGATAAATGCTTTGAAGCAATGTGCGAAGGACTTTTTGATTGTGCTTTTTCAGAGGAAGAATTTGAGCGTGAGAAAAAAGTTATTTTGCAAGAACATGGTGGCGAAGATTACTTTGATGATTTGGATGACAATCTGATTGCAATTCACTTTGACAATCAATATCCAAGGTTTGTTGAAGGCGACAAACAAAGCATTGAAGGCGCAAATATTGAACTACTAAAAGACTTTTATACTCGCGAATATATTCCAGACAACTTGCTTATTTCGGTTTATGGAAACAAAACTTTTGAAGAAATTGAACAACTTGTTGAATCAAACATTTTTTCACGTGTTGATCGTGATATTCCAACTCAAAAAGTTGAGAGAACGGAAATATCTCGACCAATAAAATCGCATTTCTACACCATGATAAGTGACGATGCACAAACTTCAGTCTCAATTTACTTCCCAACCGAAACAAAAAACAACCCAATCTCAGACATTTTTGTCAATTCTTTAAACGGATACGGCGGAGTTTTGTATGAAAAACTCAGAATTGAAGAACCTTTGGTTTATGGCGTTGCAATTGACACAGATCCACTGCTGAACATCACAACACTTGATTTTCAATGTGCCAACCAAGACGTGTCAAAATGTCTGACAAAAGTAAAAAACATATTCGAAAACATTGCACAAAATGGATTGACCAAAGAAGAATTGATTTCAGCAAAAACACAAATCCAACTTTCGCTCATCTTGCAAAAAGACAGCAGCAATTTCAAAATTCAAGCCAACGCAAAATATCTCAAAGAAAATTGGGGAAACTATTCCCTTGAAAATGCGCTTGAAAAGTATAACAAAGTAACAAATGAAGACATCAAGAATTTTGCGAAATCAATTCTCGAAAGCAAATACATTATTGGTGCAGAAGGAAAACATGTTCAACTCGAACAACTATTTGCTTATGAACCCACACTTTATATCCCCAAATTTGAAAAATTTAAAAACTTCAAACATCTCAAACGTAACGCGGAATATATTAGAGAGCCAATTGAAAAACAAACCAAAACTCAAAGCATTGTAGAAAAAACACAAGAAAAGTAGCATTTTTGCTACTTTTTTATGAAATAGTTGCTTTCTTTTGATAATTAAAGTTTTTTATGGTAAAATTTTTTTAGAGGTGGAATATGGTTTATGAAATTGTTGGCGGAATAGTTTGCGCACTGCTTGCAACACTGTTTATTGTCGTCCGTGTGCAAAAAGGCGGAATGACCGCACTATATCTCAAAGCACTCGCTTCGGTTGGTTTTGTGGGACTTGGACTTGTGATGTTTTTTGGATACGCCCCTGCCGACTGGAAATCTGTGTTCGTTGTTCTCGGCCTCGTGATGGGACTTGTGGGCGATGTTCTTCTTGACTTCAAAGTTGTTCAAAAAGAAAAATCCGACATCTTCCTCAACTGGGGAATGCTCGCTTTTGGTGTCGGACATATATTCTATTTTGTTTACCTTGTTTTGCGTCTTCCAGAATTTAATGTTTGGGGACTACTCGCTTCCCTTGGCGTTGCTGCATTCATAACAGTTGCAATCATAAAGTTTGTTGCTCCAGCCATGAAACTTAATTTTGGAAAATTTAAATGGCAAAGTGCAGCATATTCCTTTATTCTCTCATTTGTCATGCTATATGCAATCACTTGTGCAATTTTTACGCCAAGTTTTTGGTTGATTGCACTCGGACTTGGATTGATATTTGTTTCAGACCTCATTCTTTCCACAATGTATTTTGGCGGAAAAGAAGACGACAAACTGCTTTGCATTCTCAATCACGCAATATATTATTTGGGTCAAATTGCCATTGCACTTTCTTGCCTGCCATTCATTGCTTAATTCAAAATGATGTCTTCAAAGGAATAGAGCCCAGCTCTATTCTCTTTTATTAAATAGTCAACCGCACGCATAAGACCGTTTATATAAGGCTTCCGCGAATAACTTGAATGAGTCAAAATAATTTCTTCATCGTCTGCAAAAAAATGGACTTCGTGGCGTCCAAAAAGCGTGCCTCCTCGAATGGAATATGAATTGATGACATCTTCTTCAAAATTTAGGCATGAACTTGTTGAGGTCTTGTTGTTGTCCTCTTCAAGCATGGCAGAAATAATTTGTTTTGCTGTTCCACTTGGAAAGTCCACTTTGTGTTTGTGGTGTGCCTCAACAACTGCGATTTCACCATCAAACTTTTTCGACATGGCTTTTGCCAAGTTTTTGAATTTGATGACATTTTCAGAAAAGTTATCACACTTGATAATCGGAATTTTTGATGCAGCGAATTTCAGTTCGGAAGCAAAAAAATCTCCCTGCCCTGTTGTTCCCATAATGAGTTTGGTGTTTGATTTCACACAATAGTCCAAAACTTCCAAACTTTGGTTTTTGTTTGAAAAATCAATCACCAAATCCACTTTTTCTTTGATATCACTGAGTTTTTGAAGTTTTTTGCTCAAAATATCAACTTCTCGCACATCATAACCACTCTCTTTCACTCTTTCGCAAATGAGTTTGCCCATTTTTCCATAAGCACCAACAACCGCAATAACACTCATATTTTCACCTCAAATATTCTTTATGTTTGATAAAAAAATATTGTTAAGTTGACAAAACACTAAATTTTGGAGATACTAGAATTATGAAGAAAAAATTTAGTGTGTTTTTGTTGTCATTGTCGCTTCTTCTCCTCGTGCCGCTTCTTTCTGCGTGCTCGCTTTTTAACATCGACCCAGACAAACTCGCCGAACAACTTCAACAACAATTTGATTATAATGGGAACTATGTCGTTGAAACTTATTACGAAAACTTGAATCAAGTTGAAATAACTAATCAAAAAGAATGTTTTTATATTTATGAAATAAAAGATAATTCAACATTCAACATAAACTACAAGGGTGAAACACTTGAAACCTATGAAATTGAAGGCTGCATTTGTGGCAATATTGAGTTTGTTGACCGCCAAGACATTTCTGCAAAATTTGATGAAAACGGAAAAATGACAATCACTCGTATATATGAAGACAAAACTCTGCGTTTTGTATGTGTTCGAGCAGTCACCGCACCAGAAAAATTCAAAGGCACATATTCATTCAAATCTTTCCGCCGAAATGATGCGACAATCACCACTCCACCACAAAACTCAAACTATCCCGAAGAAAACGACTATTTTGAACAAAGCCAAATCACATTTGAAATCGGCGAAAATCAAACCATAACAACAACTTTTAGCACAGGCGAACAAATCCTTGAAACATTTGCCTACACCGACTCAAACCTTATAATCACCCCAACCCAACGCCTTAAGTTTGTTTCTGGCGATATTGCAAAAACAACAGTCGTTGACTCCACTCTCAACTACACTTTCACCTATCAAAAAAACGCGTAGAATTGCAACAAAAAAGACGGAACTCACATCCCGTCTTTTTTATTTTGTTATTTTCCAAAAGTCATGTCAACATCTTCAAATCTAAAGGCTGTTGCTTTCATTTGTTTTGCTTGGTTCTCTTTGTTTTCAAGGTGATTCCAAAATTCTGGGCAAAGTTTGTTGAGATGAGTTGCTTCGTAGGTCGTCATAAGTTTGTCGAATGTCAACATAATATCAATTTCGTCGTTTCTGCTGGTTGCACGAACAATATAATTTGGATTGTTGTGTTCTTTGATTCCCCATGAATTTACAACGCGAACTGAATAACCTTTTTGTTCAAGATTTGAAAATCCGCCATAAATAAAGTATTCATTTTCATTAAAAAACTCGGAATTTTCTTTTGTGTTTTCTTTTATGCAATCTTGAAATTCTCCGATTTTGTTTCCTTCAATCATTCCCAAAACGGTTTTGTAGTCTGTTTTTGCAAGAACAAAACCTTCGGTTTTTACTGAAAGAATTTTGCTTGATTTTGATAGATATATTTTTCCACCAATTTCTTCAGTTTTCACAAACCCAACTTTAAACAAAACTTCATTGAGTTTGCTATATATTCCGTCAACGCTCACTGCAGTCAAATTCTTGTTCTTTGACGAGAATGATTTGTTATTTGCAAGCTCTTTCTTGATTGAGTCGACAATCTCCCAATAAGCTTTTTCGTCTTGAGCTGCTTTTATCTCTTTGTCTGTTCCGTTTCCTGGAATTTGAATGTCTTCTGGATTTTTGTTTTCAATCTCAGAAAGTTCTTTCTTTGTCTCTTCACTTTCAGCGTATTTCATTAACAATTCGTTCTTTTCTTTTCTTTTGAGTTCACGATAGTAGTCGCTGTTTTTGAGTTCCTTGAGTCCAGCATCAAAACTTGCTTTTTCAGAATCAATGAGCATTGAGTAGAATTCACTTTCATGAATTTGTTCAACAACTTCATTCTCTGATTTCTTGTCAAGACTGAATGGCACAACAGTTGAAACAATTGCAATTGCACCAAGACTTGCAATAACTGAACCAACAGCAACTTTTTGTTTTGTAGTCAATTTTTTCATTTTTTTCTCCCAACGTTCTATTATAATAACAAACTTTTCTTTGTCAAGACAAGAAAATAAAAAAATCCTCATATTTTTGAGGATTTTTTTATGAATTTCGCAAACGAATATTAAAAGCCGAGTTCCTGTTCAGAATATGTCAATTTGATTTCTGGAAGTTCTTCTTCCAAAGCAAGTTTCGCTTCTTTTTCGGCTTGCTGTTGTTGATCAAATTGTTTAAACGCAGGATAGTCCAACACTTCTTCTCCATTTTCATCCAAAGATGAGAAGCTGTCAATAATTGCTTGCGCTTTTGCTTCAGCAGATGTTGTTGCAGTCTGAGATCTCTCAATTTCAAGTTGTGCCCAAAATTCTGGGCATATCTTTTGAATTGGTTGAACGCGATATCTTGCCAATTCAGGGCTATAGGTTGCCATATACATCATTTCATCATTTTCGCTTTTTGCATTGATTATAAATTCGGGATATTCACTTGTGGTTGTTTGCCATGATTCAATAATTGATAAACTATAATCATTATTTTCGAGAATATCAAATATGCTATCCATTGAAGATTTATTCTTCTCAAAATAATCTCTTTGTTCTTGTGAGTTTTTGTTTATGCAAGTTCTTTCAACCCATATGCTACCGCTTTCAGAAATTAATTTTAGAACCTCTTCATATGTTTCATCACCATTAACTATTTTTGATATACGACAAAATTGGTTGCTTTGTGAATAATATGATTTGCCATCAATAATTTCTTCTTTGACAGCATCAATGTTAAAATAGGCATTTCCTTCATAAGAGTAAATTCCATTTATGCGTCTGATTGTCGTCCCAGGATTCTCAATGGAAAAAGTCGTGTTGTTTGTTGTTGATTCCTTCACAGTTTCAACTGTTTCCCAATATGCTTTTTCTTGCTCTGCTGATTTAATTTGATCTTCAACTTGTTGTTGCTTTTCTTCAGCCTTGGCAATTTCTTCTTCACTCGCTCCAGAATTTTTCAAATCTTCAATTTCTTTTTGAACATTTTCAAGCTCATTTTGTTTCTCAGAAATTTTGTTTTCAATTTCCTCTGGCTTTTTGTCTTCGGGATCATTCTTAAGTTCTTGTTGAACTTTTTCAGACTCAACAAACTTTTCCAAAAGCTCATCTTTTCCCTTGTCGTCAAGGCCTTTATAGTGATCACTATCAACCAGTTCATCCAACTTGTTATCAAAATCTTTCTTTTCATCATCAGTGAGATTTTGATAGTGATCGTCATCATGGGCTTTTTCTTGTGCTTTTTCTTTGTCTTGCTTTTCTTTTTCTTCTGGTGTTTGCTCACCTTTTATTTTGCTTATCAAATCTTTGATTGATGCTCTCACTTGTGGGACCGCAGCACAAACAATGGCTGTTGTCGCCAAAACTCCAACAACAAGTCCAACTACAATTTTCTTTCCTTTGCTGAATTTCCCCATATTATTCTCCTTGTTTCTCTTGCTTCTATTATACAAGACTACATTGAAATGTCAATATTTAAATTTATTATTTAACAATAAGCAAAGACGAACATGAATTATATCTGTCAAAGTCATATCTTGAATCTATAATTTTTCCTTTGGTCGTTGTGAAATATTGTTTTTTGTTTTTTGGAGCATCTGTAGGTCGTATCGATTTATTTGCATTCCGCAACAATCTATGTTTTATGTCGTAGCCATATTCTGATGCCAAGTTGCCAAGCGGTTCAATTTCTATAACAGTTGTGTTGGACCAATCTGCATCGCCTAATGAGAAACCGCTCTTATAAGCCATCTGAACGCGCCCTTCAATTTTTGTTTGTCCAGTTAATACATATGTTGTATAGTTGTAGTAATCAGACAATGTTAGTTGAACAGCTTGACCACTATCATTTTTATTATTATAAATTTTTACATCATTAAAATAAAATGCTCCATTGAAATCTTTAAAAAGGGTATTCAATTCGATTGTTGTTATAAAGACTCCAGCACCATTAAGAGCAGTATTTGATGTAATAGTCGTTCCTTTCCAAAAATAGAATTTGTTTGGTGTATTCATATAAATTCCACCCCCATCATTTGAAGCTACATTTGAAGTTATAACAGGTGAAGAGGGTGTTTGGCTCTCGTGACTAAAATATATTTCTGTTAAAATATCTACATAAATGCCACCACCATTATTTGATGCTTCATTTCCGGATATCGTACCTCCCCAAATTGAAAGCGTTCGGATGGAACTATAACTATCAGCAGGATTATTTAAATATATCCCACCACCATCAACTGCAGAATTATAAGAAATTGAACCTCCACTGATTTTTGTATCAGCAGCGGAACCTGTCCAACCAGCCGTGTCACACCAAATACCGCCACCATTTTCACTTGCAGTGTTGTTTGAAATTGTGCCATTCGTCATATCAAACTTTCCTGACCCACTCGTTGCGACTCCGCCACCATAGGTTGCTGAACAACCATCAATCGTGCCACTATTAAGTTTGAAAGTTCCACCAGCAACATAAACTCCGCCACCATTGGTTGCTGAACAGGCATTAATTGTGCCGCCATCAAGGATGAAAATTCCACCAGAGACATAAACACCTCCACCTGCGCCGGAAGAATTCACCTTGCCCGTAATTGTTGCAGAGTTTATTGTAACTGAGCCTCCGGCAACAAATATTCCACCGCCATTGCCTTTGTTAATAATTCCATTTATTGTTATACCTCCAGAAATTGTCGCAGAACCAACATTGTATATTGCTCCTCCTTCACCAGTGCTGTTTCCCTGATATTCTTCAAGAATAAGTGTTTTCCCCATAATTTTTCCTGCAGACAATTTAAGCACTCCACTCCCATCGTTATAAATTGCTCCACCTTTTTTTGCAGCGCTTGCCCATAACAGATTGTCCACTGTTCCACCAATACTCGAATATGAATTATTCATTGTGAAGGTCCCATTATTATAGATGGCTCCTCCATATAATGTTGATGCAGTGCAACTATTTATTTTTCCACCACTTAAGAATGCTTGAGCAGTTGGTGTTATGAATAATGCCCCGCCACTATTGTTTGCTGTGCAACTTTCTATAGTTCCACCATTGAGATAAACTTTTGCAGTTGCTGAAACATAAATTGCCCCGCCGTCAAGTTTTTCAGCCTCACAATTTTTAATTGTTCCATTCGTCATTGTGAATGTTGAACCGGATTCCATATGAATTGCACCAGCACCATCTGTGCCTATGCAGTTTTGAATTGTTCCACCTGTCATTGTGAAGGATCTTTTTTCTTTGACATAGACGGCTCCGCCGTTGTTTGAACGATTGTTTCGAATTGTTCCGCCAGACATGACAAATTGACCCAACCCAGCGTAAACAACGGTTGATGTGTTTGTTGTGTAGGTGTCCTTTGCACCATCAAGAATAATGCCTGATGCCAAATTGAATTTTGAGCCAGACCCAACATGGAAGAAATCAAAGTTCGCCGCTGCACGAATGACTATACATTCATATTGCGCTGTAAGTTTTATGTTTGTTGAGTCTGTTTCCATAACGATTGAGCTTGACAAGCTCAAATTTCTCCAAACATAAACAGTTGCCGTCTTGCCTTTTGCATAATCAAACGCTGCACTTAATGTTGAATACCAAGTTGTTGCCGTGTTGGCAACTTCAACAGAAACAGAATTGTCTGCAATTGCATAGTAATAACCTTTTGCTTTCAGTTCAGAAACTGCTGTTGTGTTGCTGAGATTTATGTTGCTTTCGTTGAGAGCCGTTGCGGAGAATCTCCAAACCTTGCTATTTATGCTCCAGAAACTGAAGGCTGCTGAAAGGGCTTGGTTGTTTTGAATGACGCTCAAATTATTCATGCTTCTGAATGCATTTGTGCCAAAGTTTATTGTTGTTGAATTCAATGTCATTCTCACAACTGTTGATTGATAGAATGCATCATCAGCAATTGATGTAATTGTTGAAGGCAAAGTTATTGATGTCATTTTTGTGCCATTAAACGCATCTTTGCCGATTGAAGTTATGCCTGACGAAACATCAACAACACCATAGGTGACGCTTGCAGACAAAGCTGGATTATTTGTTTTTATTATCCAACCTGTTTGATAACAGTCAATCATTTTTACGTCAAGAGTTTCCTTTTCAGCTCTTATTGTATTGTATGTGATTTTGTTTGGAGTGAGTTTTGCTGGGAAAACAACTGCATCTCCATCATTGCCTTTTGAGCTGGTGTATTGAATGATTGCCGATTTTGAAGAATCATATCTGAACGGAATCAAATTAATTATGAAGCTTGTTGGCAAAATATTCGCATTTGTTGCTTTTATAACAACTTTTGAGTTGCTTGTTGATGAAGTCCTGTCAACAACATTTGTTGTCACATAAACTGCACCAGTTGCGGTGTTATTTATGTTTGCTTTTGTTGTGTCGCTTGATGAAAATCTCAATTTGGGCTCATTTTGAACATTTGAGTCAAAAGTATATTTATTTATAAAAGTTGTGTCTGACAAAGCCCAAACTTCTCCAACAGCAAACGAACCGCTTGCTTTGTTAATCTTGAAATTGTTTGATCCTGTGATCGTGAGAGTGTTGTAGTTCTGAATGTTGTTTGAAGAAAGAGGTGCCGTGATTACAAGTTTTGTGGAATACCAACCAGCATTTGTTGCCGTGTTTCCGTTGACAGACACGCTGCCTCCATTTGGCGTTGTTGTGTCATTTTCTGCAAATTCTTTTCCAGTGTAGGAGTACACAATTGAGCAGGCAGTTGCAGAAAAAGTTCCATCTTCGCCCTTTCCAACAATGCCATTTGTGAGATTATATGTTATTGTGTTGCCCGTATAAGTGAATGTCGATGTGTTTAGAGTTGTTGTTATATTTGCTTTTTTGATTGTGAATGTGACTGATGCCGAAGAATTATAATAGTTTGGATTGTCCTTGAGTGTTGCAGTGAGGTTGTATGTCCCTGCATCACGGAATTTGTTGTCCGAGCCTGAAAGCGTGCCCGTATAGGAATATGAAATTGTGACATCACCTGGCGCGGTTGCACTGATCGTGTGAGTCTTTCCATCATAGGTCCATCCACTTGAAATCTCTGTTTCAAAATAAATTTCTAGTGAAGAAGGAGTGATGACGAGCGTTGCTGAAGAAGATGTGTCATTATAGTTTCGACCACCATCAAAGTTTACTGTGATTGTATAGTTTCCTGCATTAGATCTTGAAACAATTCTGCCATTTTCCGTTGCAGAAACGCTATTTGTCAAATTGTGATCTTTGTCATATTCTTTGCCAATTACGGTTGACGAAGAAATTGACATGCCGCTTGGGAGAGTTGGCGAATTAATTGTGTGATCATTCCCGTCAAATATGACTGATTTATTCTCAAGTGTAACACGATGTGATGCTTTTACTATTGTGAGATATGCAACAAGTGTGTTTCCTTCAAGAGTTCCCGAGAATGTGGCAGTCACTTCATAGACGCCAACCTGAGTTGTTCCATTTGTTGCACCAGCATCAACACTTTCTCCGTTAACACCTTTTATTGAGTATGAAACACTTGCTCCCTCAATTAACTTGCCGGAGATTGCAATGCTCTTTTTTGTTCCGTCATAAACAAAACTTTTATCTGTGAATGTGATTCCAGAAAGAGAAGGTTGAACAATTGTGAGTGTCGCAGTTGCCGTCGTTGTGGCATAATATCCGCCAGAAATGGTTGCCGTCACAACATATGTTCCGACATTTTTGAAGGAATTGCCTGTTCCTGATTCTCCGTTAGATTTTTTCCAAGTGTATTTGACCACAACGCCCGCTGGAAGCTCTTCATTAACCTTAATCGTTCTTGTTGTGTTTGATTGGAAGTAATATGTCGCGTCTGACATTGTGATGTCAAAATGCCTTTTGAAAATGTCTTCAATGCACGTCGCAATAACTTGAGATTTGCCGATATAGTGCATTGTTGCGCCATTTGACATTCCTTTATCCGCAGAAATCACTTCACCCGTCTTGAATGAGCCAGAGCCAATGTTTGTATAGAATTTGTTTTCCACCATATCATACAAGCCCGCCACGCCGTCACGCGAGCGAACAACTGGAACAAAGTCACGAACAAGGGTCGTGCCATCCCAAATTTTGAATGAATACAATTCGCCAACAAAATGTCTTCCTGATGTTCCATCAGCCTTTCCAGCGGTGTTAACCGAGCCAATATACATCGGCCAAGTTGAAGAACCAAGTGCATCTGTGCCAAATCCAGAAGTCGTTTTCCCATTTAGGATAAATTCACTGCGGGTTGTTGTCAAATATGAAATTTTGTTGAAATAGTTATCGACCGATTTTGCATCTCCAGACGTTCTGATTTGATACCACAAAAGTGTAGCGGAATTAAAATAGACTGCATATATGTTGGTGGCTGAAGTGCTTGTTCTTGAACCAAATAGCCATCTTGAATTTGTTGAAGTTTTGAATGTTGTTTCAACCTTTGTGTTTGCGGTTGGAATGATTCCAGTGTTGATGTATTGACTGCCAGTGAAATCAAGATGTTCAACTCTTTGATATTCTTCAACAACATCACCCGTTGTTGCGCCAGAGCCAAATGAACCCGTGCCCGAATTTGTGTAGAACTTGTTCTCAACTTTGTCATAGAGTCCTGCAACTCCGTCAGAATTTCGAACACATGGCACATAATCGCGAACAAGTGTGCCCGACCTATACACTTTTATGTAATACCATTTTCCAATCTGTGCATATTTGTTCGCAGATATATTTGTCCACCATGCGTTTTCGGCATTGCCCATTCCAATGACTGCAACTTTGTTCTTTGCACCAGAATATGCACTCGTCCAGTCTTGATTGTATTTCAGAACATCATTAAAGTATACATTTTCTATATGCGTGTTGCCATTGTAATCGACAACAAACAGCCCTTTGTTTCCACCGCCCAAACTTGCTTGATGTTGCATATATCCATTGACACCTGCCCAGTTGCCATTGCTGGTTAATTGAGCGCTGATTTCCATGCGCATTGTTGTGGATTTTTCCATGGTTAGTCCGGTGTCGATATATTGTGTTCCCGTGGATTCAATATACTCAACCACATTATAGTTTGAAAGGGTTGTGTCAAAGCCTGACGAGAAACCTTTGTTATGAAGTCCACCGAGAGAAAGTGGTGCATAAGAGTCAATGCTACCGTTTGGGATATAAACTTGAAGTGCACTTGTCGTTCCTTCAAAACTTGTTTCTTGTGCTGATGGTGCAGTTTTGCTGTTGAATGTTGCTTTTGCGAGTGATGTGCAATTTTTGAATGCATTTGCTTCAATTGTGAAACTGCAGTTTGGAAATTCAATTTCTTTTAGTCCCGAATTCATGAAAGAAGATGCTCCAAAACTCTTAAATTTTGAGCAGTTTTTGAGATTGTTGATTTTTTGTATTCCAGAATTTTCAAAAGAATTCTGACCAAAAGAAACAAAGGTCGAAGTTGGAAGTGAAATTGATGTCAGTCCCGCGGTGTCTTTTAGCGCTCTGACGCCAATTTTTGTCACTTTTGTTGTTGAGAGTGTGTCAAGATTTCGAAGCACAGAACAACCAATCATCGCTTCACTCTTGATTTCTGTCAATCCTCTTGCAAGGGAAAGCGTCAAAAGACTTGAGCAATTTGCAAATGTTCTTGCTTCAAGAATTTTGACCGCCGTGTTTTCAAAACCAGAAACTGCTGTGAGATTGGAGCAGCCTTCAAATGCGGACTCTCCGAGTGTTGACAATGTTTGAGGAAGTTTTACACTTGAAAGGTTTTTGCATTCCAAAAATGCATTTTTATTAATTGTTGAAACAATTGTTTTTTCAAGATTTTGAACCGAACGTAGATTTTTATCTTCAATAAAAGCCGCCTCGTCAATAATAGTTAAAGTTGATGGGAGTTGAATTGTTGACAAGTTTTCGCAATATGCAAATCCCTTTGCCCCAATTGTTGCTGTCTTTGTTTTTGACAAGTCAATGCTTGCAAGTTTTAAGCATCCAGAAAAAGCCCCATCTCCAACCGCGATTATTGTGCTTGGAAGCGTAATTTCATAAATTGATGAACATTCCAAAAACATACAGTCAGAAATTTGTGAAACTGAAGTGTTTTCAAAATTTGTGATAGATCCAAGTTTTGCGTTATACGCAAATGCATAGACTCCAACACTTTGCGTGAATGGCGCAAATCTATATTTCACGAGTTCCACGCAATTAGACATTGCAAACTCTCCAATTGCAACAACACCATCACTATGTGATATGCCTGTGAGTGTTTTGCACCCATACAAAGCAAAAGAACCGATTGTTATTGTATTTCTGTGAAGAGTAATATATTTTAATGTCGAGTCAGATGCTGAGCCGAACATATTTTTTGAAGAGCTGCCCGCAATTGCGTTAACAGTTTTTGGAACAACAACATATTCGCTTGTTGATGTATATGAGGTTGGAGTGAGATATATTGCATAGAGCGTGGTGCTTGAAGTTGTGCTTGGAAGATCATACCAAAGACCCAAGTCATAACGCGTGCCATTCTGTCCCTTTTCGTTATCGTCTGGATTTGTGCTGTAATAATAGAATTCTTTTCCACTCTTTGTTGGCTCAATGTTGTCGTTAATTTTGAATTGAGTTTTGTCGTCATTGTAAACAACAAGAGGCTGGTTGCCTGTTCCACCATTGATATCAAGGCGAATATACATTTTTGAATAAACCGCTTCAATAAGGTGCGATGACTGAATATTTGTGAACGTTTGGATTTGTGAATCACCTTCTGCAACAACAACCAAATTTTCGTCAGATGAATCAACATAAATTGCTTCAATACGGTTTCCAGTGTCTGGCGTGAATGTCACACTAAATGTTTGCGTTTGATAAACTTCAACACGCCCTGTTGGTGGATTTGAACTTCCACCAGAACTATTAAGTATATCAATATAGTATATATATCTAAATATATTATCTTTATATATTGCGATTGGTGTTGTTCCAGTCAAACCATACATATATGTGTTTTCGGCAAAAGAACGGTTTGATAAGTTTGAAACATAGCTTGCTTTTCCACCAATTGGGATACGAACTTTTAGATCTGAAGTTGTTCCGGAAAAAATATTTCCATCAGCAATTGTTGGAGCTGCAACAGAATTAAATGTGAGTTGACTCATTTTGCTATTTCCATCAAAAGCTCCCACACCAATTTGAATCAGTGTTTTTGGCATATCATAAGACAAAATGTTTGAGCAATTTTGGAAGGCGTAATTTCCAATCTTTTGCAATTTGCTTGGCACAACAAAATTTATGATCTCAGAGCATCCCAAGAAAGCATAAGAATCAATTATTGTGATTGAATTTGGAAGAGTTATGTTTGTGATGTCAATTTCTGCATTTGAAAAAATATTCATTGAACCATTGCCGCCAACATATTCAATCCCATTCGAAAGTGTGAGTGACATTGGCGAATAGTTTAGACTTCTCACTCCATAAACGCTGACATCTGCCCCACTCGCAGCATCATAAATCTTTGCTGGAACAACAAGGTTTAAATCGTTCCCAAGGTAATCAGTTATGTAGAACTTGGAATCAATCTTTGTCATTTTCCAAAGCGGCTGAAATGTAACCTCAACCAACGTATCTGCTGTTGGCGCAACATTTATATTTGTCTTTGTCAAATTATTCCCAACAAGTTTTTCAACTCCGTTGACTTTTATTGAAGATATTTTTGCCCCAGAATATGCCGATACTATGAAGTTTACGCTTTTTCCGTGTGCGCAAGTGTTTTCAGTTGGCGATATATCTCCATAATTATATCCGTCTGAATAAGCAACAACATTTGTAGTGATTGAATATATGCTTGTTCCGTATATAACATCAACCGAGTGATCCGCCGACACACTAGCAAATGTGTATTCATAACTTTTTGTTGTTACACCTGAAATTTTTTCAATTCCGTCAATTTTGAGCGATGAAATATATTTCCCTTCGTTTGCAACAAATGTAAATGAACTGTCATCACCAAATCTCACACTTTGATTTGTGATTGGCGTTGTCACACCCTCACCTGTGCTCATAACAGATATCAAATATTCTTTGAGTTCATAAGTTGCCGTGAGCGTTGTGTCGCCAACAATGTTTTCGACAGCAACAATCTGTTCGTTTTCGTCTTTTATCTCAACATTCTGCCCACCAATTAAAATTGAAGAAATTTTGTATCCTCCATTTGCTTTGACATCAAAATTCAACGTGTTTCCATAGGTTGTGGTTGTCGTTCCAGGTGTGATTTCTCCGTTTGCAGTTTGAACAACCGTGACTGTCACCTCATTGCTCTTATATCTTGGATAAAGCGTGAGGTTTTGAGAAATATTATTGAATTCTTCACCAGAAATGTCTGCGCCTGTTCCATCTTTCAAAGTGTTCCAACTTTCAAAGATTTTTCCTGTGATGTTCGCAGCAGTCGGTGGCGTGACATCGCCAGCGTATGTAACTTTTTGAGTTTTGATAACTTTGTCGTTATGGTCTTTGAATGTGACGACAAAATTATCTTCTGGATATTTTGTCGAAAAGTATGGTGCAAGAACAGAAATGTTTTCATCTTCAACATTTCTTGCTTGAACACTTTCAATTCGAATTTCAAGCTCAACTGTATCATTTGAAGCATAGTGTTGTGGTCTGAGTCCATTCGGCATAACAAAACTTTCTTTGCCCATAAACCCAAACGCTTTTCCGGAATCTTTGTGACTGAGAGGAACAGGTTTTCCGTCTTGGTCGCAGAAATAATACCATTCTCCATCTCGAACCCACGTGTATCCTTCATTTGCAGTTGGAACAAAGTTTTGAAATTTAATGACATCTTTAGCAACTGCACTTGTCGAATAATCGGTTGTCACAAAAACACCAATTCTTGCATAAAGTTCGGAACTCTTTGGCGAAATAGAAAATGTTACATCATCACTCAAAATCTGCTGATTCCTCAATGCCACCCAAACTGTTTCTTTCAAACTTTCACTCGTGGTGCCATCAATTTCAACTGTTGCAATCTTGATTGAAACGCTTGTTTCATCTCTATCACCAAACCACGCGCCACTACTCATCCAAATTCCAAAAATAAGCGCACAGAAGAGGCTGAGTAGCATAACCGCTATCCAACTCTCTCTCCTATTCAATTTTCGCTTAAATTCTTTTTTCATGTTTTCTCCATCATTTGTTGCAATATCTTGCAATCAGATATTCAATGTCCTCCCATGTCATAAGCCCTCTACCCATAGAAATTTTGAGATATTTTGTTGGGTAAGAATCGAATTCTTCTTTTGAAACATAGTCTGCAAAATCTTCATATTCAAATAATCCAAATTCTTCAATTGCAAGTTTCATATCATCTTGATTAAATTTCAAATCTTCATCATACTCAAATATATTAAACAATCCACTAATTCCGCCAGGCATCGACAAAACGCCGTCTGTGAAATAGTTCAAATGATATGATGTGACAAGACTATAACATCCCGTTCTCTCTGTCGTAATAAAAGCGTCAACAAGCGTCACAACACCATTTTCAGAATAGAATCTATGTCCAATATATTGTTTGTAAGTATTTTCCCTTATATAAACATATTTATTTAGATCCAAGTCAAAATAACCATGCTCATAAATAACACGAGATGTGACACCGTTTGAGAACTTCAAGTTGATGATGTCATACACTTTTCTGCCATCATTTTCAATAAAGTTGATGCTTGCAACATCATATTTTCCAGTTTCGTGGTTAAAAATCAAAAGCTTGTCAGAAAGCGTTAAATCTTCGACTTTCTTTTTTGTGCCGTCAGCAAGTGTAATCAGTGTTCCTTCAGCGACACATGATGCAGCATGGTCTCGGATAACCCATTGCAAATCATCTTCATCTAATTCAACCTCAATAGTCACCGTTTTGGATGCTGTTGTACTGTCATTAAGACTATACCTACCCCAAAACTGAACGCCATATTGTTTCTTATCTTCAGCGAGTTTTGTCACAGTCGCAACCAATTTTATTTTTGTTCCCGCGTCAAAAGTTCCTGCAGATATTTTCGATCCAACTTTGAGTTGGCTATCTGAATATTTTTGTGTGCCATTAATATAAATTGACGCACTACTCCAATAACTTTTTGACTCAACATAGAATCCAACATTAACTTTATTAGTCGTATACTCTGCTGTTAATGTCGCATTGTCCGCGACTAGGAAAGTGCTATTTGCGAAATAATTATTGCGATCATAAACCCAGTAGTTCGCTGTGTTATTCTTTCTTGTTGAAATTGCTGGAAGCGTAACTGACGATGTGACTGTTTTTGTTGAAACCATTTTCAAATTTGTAATAGTGTATTTTAATAAACTTCCATCATTGCAAAATCCAAAGTTGAACACAAGATAATAAGTTCCCGCTGTTGAATATGTCATTGAAAAGTTACTGGACGCATCAGATGCCATTTCGACATAAACTTTTTCATTTCCGACATTGCTGCCATCAGTTGGAACATAATTTAGCAATTGAACGCGCATTTTCCCAGCACCAATATTTGCATAGTTTGCACTAATTGTTGGCATATTGCAATGCCACGAGAAAGTCGTTGTCCAGCCAGAAGGTATTGTCACGGGAATATATAAATTTTCAAATCCAGAAACGCCATTGCAGAAAATTGTGTTGCCATCATATATGAAACAATTTGTATGAGCAGAACTTCCAACAGTCCAAGCATTCCATCCTGAAAGAGTCGTTTCGCAAGAAACTGCGTATGTTTGTCTTGATACAAACCAGTCGGCATACAAAGACGTTCCTTGCGTAAGTTTGTAAACTTTTTGACTACTTCCTTTTGATGTGTAATATTGTATGTTTTTTGTTGAGCAAATAGCCAATGTGTTCACTGTCACGGAAACGGATGTATTTTCTGAAAAGTTTAAATCAATGAAACTATATTGATTAACGTAGTTTAAACTTGTTAGTGTGACAATTCCGTATACAACTTGCTTTGTGCCAGTTGTATCAATAACACAATAATCAGTGTAATCAACATCATTTATATCAATTGAATTCAGTGTCGCCGTGGTTGAATATGTGAAATAAAATTTCAGCATATATCCAACTTGTAGTGCAGATGATGAATACCCCGACGAAGTCCCAATCCCAATTCTCCAAGTTGGCGAAGAATCACTCATTAAGTTGTTTTGTGAAGAAGACTGGTTTGTGTAGGATGGAACTGATGAGAAATAACCACCAAACGAATATCCTGCCCTGGTTGGCAAAGTGACATCAGGCATTTTCGCATCATAAGTTGCAGTAGCCTCATACAAAGTTGAACTAAATTCAGCAGCCCTAGATAGATATACATCATCATAATATGATGTTGCAGAACCTGTATATAAGAAAGCATAGATTGTTGTGTTTGAAGTCAATGTTGGTATTGACACTTCAAGATGTTGCCACGAGCCATTGCCGGTATATGATTTCGAATATCCCGCCAAACTATAGTTGCCACCATTAAGTTCAATTCTTATGCTGCCTGAGCCACTCGTTTTCATATAAACGCTAAATTTATAAGAACCATTCATAATTCCTGCATAAGTTTTAAAAATTCTATAATTTCCGCCATCTGCTCCTGCAATTTGAAGTGATTTATTTCCACCATAGGCGGTGCCAGAAACAACCTTTATTGTTGCGTTTCCTGCTTGATTCGTCCAACCACTCATTGTTCCAGTTGTTGTTAATTCAAAACTTGGATCAAATGAAAGCAAATTCTCAATTGTGGAACCATAAGGCGAATAGTGAACCGTGTATGTGTTTGGACTCCAAATTGCAGTTAATGTTAAATTCCCATAAGTATTTGCCGGAATTGTCAAAGTTGTTCCTGAAACTGATGGAATTGAACCAGAATATCCAGAAAAGTTATAATGATCCAAATGATAACCTGTTTTTGCCGTTGGATTTGTTATTGAAATGGTTTGAGCACTTGGCGAAGTTGTGTATGTGGTTTTTCCAAGGCTTCCGTCAGAACCACCGTTTTTATCCAAAGTGATTGTGTATTGAATTCCATTCCATTTTGCATAGAGTGTTGCATCTTTATAGATGTCTGTATACAAATCAGTTGATGTCACACCTGATGTCGTCATTGAGTATTGTTCGTCTTTATTCCCTCCACACGTTCCATCTCCATAGTAATGGCTGAAAGTGTAACCAGCGCGAGTTGGAAATGTGATGCTTGTGAGTTCTTGGGTTAAATTTGCATCTGAATAAAATTTGTTTATTCCATAAGTATAATAGAATTTGGCTGTCCCGCCAGAACCACCATTTTTATTGAGAGTAATTGTAATTTTGTTTGGAGTCCAGTTTGCAGTTAGTGTCAATTTGCCAACTTGGTTTGCATCAATCTTGAACGACTTGCCGCCAGTCCAAGAAAGTGTTGTTGTGTCATCGCTCATTCCAAGATAATACCAAAGTGACAATAATTTTGCTTCACTTGTTGCGAATGTAGCCGAAGTGGAAGCATTTCCAGAATATCCTCCAGTTGTGTGCCATTGTCTCCAACGAATTTGACCTTCACCCAATTTGCCAGTATAAGAAACTCCTGCTTTTTGATAGAAAAGAGGGAAATAAACGGCGTTGGCATAACTTGAACTATATTCCAATATCCCAGAATTCATATTTATAGTACCACTTCTCTTTCCGTCGAGAGTTGCAACAACTGACCAACCAGTAAAAGTATAACCATTTCTTGTTGGATCAGAAATTGTTGTTGTCGTTCCAAATGTGTAAGTTGATGGAGAAGTTGAACCCTTTGTTCCACCATTCATTGCATATTCCACCGCATATTTATTAACTGACCATTGAGCATAGAGAGTTATATTGTTTGCATTTTGCCATTGCTTGATCGCGCCGGTAAAGCCAGTCGCACTTGCAACAAGCGAACCATTTGCGTCTGCAACTTTAACTCCGCCAGATGTAGAAGAATACCAACCTACAAAAGTGTAACCCAAACGTTGTGGAATTGGAGTGTAAACGGAAAGCGTGCTGTCATACACAGCATTTGCGTATGTTGGAGATTTACGGCTGTCTGCAAGTGTGTATTTTGAATATGATCCAGCATTAGAACTCGTATAACCCGTTGATCCAGCATAATTCCAATATTTTTCATAAATTGAAGCACCATCTGCTTGGAATGTGATGGAATATGTGTTTGGTGTCCAATGAGCAACCGCAACAGTGTTATATGCGGGACATTTTGCAGAAGATATAGTGTCTTTAGTGTAATAATTGGAACTATTGAAGATTGAAACGTAACTAATTTTCCCTTTGAAATATGATCCCACTGGAGAAGATGAAGAGCCCGCTTCAGCACCAACAAGAATTGAATTGCTTGCGTGATATCCAATTTTGCCAGAAGAGAATTTTTCCGATTTCCCAACACCTATGCCATCAATATACAATCTCGCATACTCGCCATCAAAATTTGCAACAAATGTATGCCATCCACTTGCCAAGTTCGCAAATGAAATGTTTGATTTTGCCACTTTGTAACCAACTCCACTATCGTAAATAGCGAATTGAAGGTAATCACCACCTTGTTCAAGATTCCAACCGCCACCCTCTGTGCAAGAAATTATTCTCATGCCATTTTTATATTGAGTCCAGTCGTCCATATAAGCTCGAGCCATAACCGTGATTCTGTCGGTATACATATAAGTTCTGCCAAGATTAACATAATCTGAAGAACCATTGAAAGTTTTTTCATCAATCAAGCGCTTTCCGACTCTCCAACCAACATATGTGTATCCCGTTTTTGAAGGGACGTCAAATGTCCCATAAGGTTGATCATAAACAACATTTTTTGTTTTTAAATTTGATCTATTGTTTTCATCCAACGTCATCACATATGTATTTGCCGTCCAGACAGCATACAAATCAACAATATCACCCTGCTTTGCAGAAAGATTTGTGACGCTCTCTTCGTTTTTGTATACGATATTTCCATTTGCACTTGTTGCCCAACCTGCAAACGTGTAACCTGTTCTTGAAAAACCATTTGCTGTCAATTTTTTTGCAGCATCATATGTATGTGTCGAACTTGCTGTTGCTCCACTTGTTGCACCATTGCCGTTATATCTAATTGTGTATGTTATTGGTGCAAATGTCACGCTGATCGCGTGATCTGCGGTAACATTTCTAAAAGTATAATAATCACTATTTCCAGCTTGAACTGTCGAAGTGATTGCATTTCCACCATCAACTTTATATGTTGAAACGCGATAACCTTCATTTGGTTTCATTTCAACAGTTGCGGTTGATCCCCAATCAACTGTCATCGACTCTGTGATTGTTCCATGTGCATTTGCAGTTGACGTTGTGATTTTGAACTGTTTAATCTCCCAAATTGCATAAAGCCAACCATCTTCTTTTCCAAATATATCCGAATAAATTTTTCCAGTTAAATTGCCTTGACCACTTCCATCGGACATTGTGTTCCATCCTTTAAAAGTATAGCCTGTTCGAACTGGGTTCGGCGATATCAATGTTATCGTTTGCTTGCTGAAAGCATTGTATTCTTGCGTTTTTGATGAATCTCCATCTGCAAAATCTCCGCCATTTGGGTCATAAGTAAGTGTTCTTTGAGTTGATTCAAATTGACAACTGATGACATGGTTTGCTGTGATTTTTGAAAAAGTGTAGGTATAAGGTTTTGAAACATCAACTCCAGAAAGATTGATTGCTTCGCCGTCAACAATGATGGTTGAAATCACATATTTTTCGTTAGGCGTGTAAGTAACCTCATGACTTTCGCCCCAGTTCTTGATTGTTGTGATTTGATTTGGTGACATTTTTCCACCCTCACCAACAGAACTAACAATTGTGAAAGTGACGACTTCAAAGGACACTTCAATTTCGTGATTTGAGCGAATGTTTGAGAAAGTATATTCGGCATTTTCTTTGGCTTTTGCATTAGACACGCCATCAATCAAAACATCTTTAATAACATGACCATCGCTTGGAGTGATAACAAATGTCACATTGCTTCCATAAGCATAATCAGCACTTTCACTTGGATCAATTTTCCCATTTTCTCCACAAATGACTGTAATCTTGAACACTCTTTGCTCAAATTCTGCTGAAATTGTGTGATCTTTTTGAATGTCGACAAACTCATAACTTTGTGCTGCACCATCTGCTGCAGTAACCGCAATTTCGACGCCATCAACCAAAATTGATTTAATTTTGTATCCCGTATCTGGACTTATGACATAACTAGCACTTGAACCAAGTGAATAAATGACTGAACCGCTTGGCGAGATTGTTCCATGTTCTCCCGCAGTTGAGGTAATGACTGCATCATGAAATTTTTCCCAGACCGCATTTTTGTAATAGGCTTTTCTGTCAATGTTGCCCAAGAAGAACATAAAAGCATTTTCAGCAAAACCCTTTCCATTGAGTTTTGATATATATTCGTCAAAGTGACTTTCATCCAAAATATTAACTTTGAGGTCACTAGTAGTTCCTGCAAATGAATTTGACGCAACTGACAAAGTTGAAAGGTTTGAGTCATTAATAAAGTTGATTGTTGCAAGCCCTGAACAATTTGCAAACGCATTCGCTCCAATTGTTTGAACTGTGTTTGGCAAGCTGACGTCAACCAAAGACGAACAATCTTTGAAAGCACCATCACCAATTAATGTAACAACCGTGCTTTCAAGTCCTGTGAGTTGTGAAAGAGATGAGCATCCTTCAAACGCATTCGCTCCGATTGTTGCGAGTTTTGATTTGAATGTGACACTTGTGAGTGCCGAGCAACCAGAAAAGGCACCGTCACCCAAAGTCAACAATGTTTGTGGGAATATAACGTTTGTGAGTTTTGTGCAACCAGAGAAAGCACCACCAGCGATTGAGGTCACTTTTGCGCTTTGAAGTCCGCCAACTCGGGTCAATTCTGAACAGCTTGCAAACACTTGCTCGTCAATAATTTCCAAAGTTTCAGGAAGCTCAATTTGAATCAAACTTGAATACCAAAACGTCCACTTTTCAAGTCTTGAAACACTTGTTCCAGCAAAGTTTTTGACTTCAGTGATTCCAGAGAACATAAACACCGCTTGACCCAATGTTTTCAGGGTCGATGGCACCGTCACTTGTGTGAGAGCGGAGCAACTGTTGAAAGCGGAAGCACCAAGTTCTTCAAGCTTTGTGTCTTCAAGATTAATTGTTTTTAAAGCAGTCCCAACAAAAGCACTTTCTCCAATTCTAACAAGGTTCACAGGCAAAATGATTTCCTCAAGTTGTGAGCAACCACCAAAGCAATCATTTGGAATTTCACTAATACTTGTTGCGTCAAGATTTGTGACTTTTGCCAAAGCACCACAACCTGAAAATGCTGCTTTACCCAAAATTTGAAGTGATGTCGGAGCTCTAAAAGTCGTGAGAGTCGAATCAGACTTAAATGCATTTTCTCCTATGCTTGTCACAAAATCACTCATCGAAACTCCAACAAGCCCCGAACAGTTTGCAAAAGCATTTTTGCCAATTTTGGATGTTTGGCGTGGGAGTGTCACAAATTTCACTGTGTTGTTTGTTCCGTCAAATATATTGACTGCTGAATCTGCAATTGCGGACACATTTTTTGGAACAACAACATAGTTTTGTGCTGTTTGATAATTTGAAGAAGGCGTGAGATAAATAGCATAAAGAGTCGTTGTTCCGCTAGTGTTTGGAACGTCATACCAATATCCCAAATCATATCTATCACCATTTTGTCCCTGCTCGTTATCTGCAGAGTCTGTGCTGTAATAATAAAACTCTTTGCCGCTTTTTGTTGGCTCGTTGCCTTCAATCATGAATTTTGTTTGGTCGCCATTATAGACAACATTTGGTTGTTCACCTGCTCCGCCGTTAATGTCGAGGACAATGTAATCACTGACAAATTCAGCCGAAACTTCAACTGCTCCCGTAATTCTTTTAAGCAAATATTCATTTGCCGCGCCAACCGGGTCGCCATTAATCAAAATGCGTTTGAGAACATAGTTTTTGTTTGCTGTGAAATGCATAACCAAATCACTGCCCCAATCAACCATTTGAGTTTCAGGGGTTATTATTCCGCCCTCACTTTGAACAACAGTCACCAAAACTTTTTGATTTTCAAAAGTTGGATATAATGTGAGGTTCTGTGTTATGTGGTTTAGTTGTTCATTTGTTATGTTTGCACCACTTCCATCCTCACGAGTATTCCAACACAAGAACACTTCGCCTTCTGCTGTTGTGACTTCTGGAATGGTTGCTCTGCCACCATAATTTATGGTTTGGGTCGAGAGAGTTGTTCCATTTTGTTTAAACTCAATTGTGAATGTCCCAGACTTGGTCGTCTCTGTTGCATTTTTGTCAAACGATTTGTTTATCTCTGAAAAGTCGGTTGTGTTTGAAAAGTTTGATGCGAGAGAACTTTGAACAATGATTTCGCAGGAAACAAACTCATCATCTCCCAACGCTCCTTGCATTTCGGGGACAATTGCATCAACCTGATTTAAAAAAACATAAACTTCACCCGCTTTGGTGGAGTTTAGAGACATGAGTTTTCCAGAATTATCGCAAAGATACCAATAGTCACCAAATCGTGACCATGTGTAACTTTCGTGGTCTTCAACCGAAAAACTATTGAATTTGATTTTGTCTTTCGCAACTTTATTTGTGCTATCGAAGTATACGTGCGCGCGTATAAAAACAGGGCTGGTGTTGTCAGCGACAGTCAGTTTGATGTCGTTGAACAAATACTCCTCTCCAACAAGTTTGTTTTGTATTTTTGATTTGTATTTATATTGCGAATTGTCATGTAAAACAACCGCCCCAAAAGAATTTTGTTGCGTATCACTCTTGTCACTTCGAAGTAATGCCAATGAAATTGTTAATGAACTTGCGAAAATGAGAAAAAGCAAGCAAACAATGCTTACAAAAAATTTACGTTTCTTGTTATTACCTCTCCCCACAGACATCTAACATTTCCCCCAATATTTTATATGTAACATTATATGTCCACCAAAATTGCAAGTCAACTTTTTTATATATTATTATATAAAATATATAATAAAACAATACGCCAACAACAAAAATATTTCGCTTTTTGAACTTCGACTCCGTTGCAAAGATGTCATTTTTTGTTTGTGTTATGAAATTTTTGAATTATAATACACATAATAAAAGGGGGAGAAAAAATGAAAGAAAACACTTGGGAAAAATATTCAAGGCAAGATTTGGACGAAATGAACGTATTCTGTGAAGGCTACAAAGATTTTATCTCGGAATGCAAAACAGAACGCGAAGTTATCAAATTTGCCATAAATTTAGCAAAAAAAGCGGGTTTTTTGAACTTAAACGATGTAATTAATCAAAAAATCAACCTAAAACCTGGCGACAAAGTCTATGCTCTCAACATGGATAAAGCACTCATGCTCTATGTTTTGGGAACAGAAGATTTTGAAAAAGGACTCAAAATTGTTGGCAGCCATGTCGATTCACCTCGCCTTGACATCAAGGCAACGCCTCTCTATGAGAACAGCGGTTTCTGCATGGTTGACACACACTACTATGGCGGAATCAAAAAATATCAATGGGTTGCTCGCCCACTCGCTTTGCACGGCGTTGTAATCAAAAAAGACGGAACAAAAATTGATTTGTCAATCGGCGAAAAGGACGACGAACCGGTATTTTATATTTCAGACCTTTTGCCACACCTTGACCGCAATCCGTCAACGAAAAAAGAAGTTATCGAAGGCGAGAACCTAAACATCATTGGAGGCACAATTCCTCAAAAAGATGCAAAGAAAGACAAAGTCAAAGCAACCGTCATTTCGGCACTAAAAGAATATGGCTTTGATGAAGACGATTTGTTCTCCGCAGAACTTGAAGCAGTGCCAGCAGGACGTGCAAGAGATTGCGGATTTGACAAAGGACTCATCGCAGGTTATGGACAAGATGACAGAGTTTGCGCCTACACTTCTCTTCTTGCTCTCATTCGTGCTCAAAACCCAAAGCACACTTGCTGCTGTATGCTTGTTGACAAAGAAGAAATCGGAAGTTATGGTGCAACAGGAATGCAAAGCAAATTCTTTGAAAATTCACTCGCCGAAATCATGAATGCTTGCGGAAAATATAATGAGCTTGCACTTCGCAGAGTTCTAACAAATTCTCAAATGATTTCAAGTGATGTCACAGCAGGATTTGACCCAAACTATCCAGGCCCAATGAACAAAGAAACCGATGCAATCTTGTGTGGCGGACTGTCATTCAACAAATATACTGGTTCACGAGGTAAAAGCGGTGCAAATGATGCCAACCCAGAATTTATTGCAAAACTTCGAAAAATTTTGGACGAAAACAACATTAGTTATCAAGCAACCGAAATGGGCAAGGTTGACGAAGGCGGCGGC
>ULWL01000328.1_pt1 | contig 32239 bp, 22 predicted proteins | sample 1960171 | NCBI WGS metagenome assembly ULWL01 (sample SAMEA4835807, study PRJEB28245) | human gut metagenome | biome: gut microbiome; material: fecal sample | place: Denmark | collected 2008 | reverse complement strand
AGTTGATTGTACATCTGATGAAGTTAAGAATAGTTGGATGGCACATTGTGGATTAAGAACAACTTATACAGTTGAAGACGAAGTTAAACTTCCTTCAGTAGTAAAGGATAAAGCTACATTTATTGGTTGGTTCATTGGTGAAGAAAAAGTTGAAAAGATTGAAAAAGGTACAATTGGCAATCTTGAATTAGTTGCAAAATTTGATGCTCCTAAATATAAAATTGCTTATAACCTTGATGGTGGTACACTTCCTGAAGGTGCAGCTACTGAATATGTATTTGGTAAAGGTCTTACTGAACTTCCAGTTCCTACAAAAGTTGGATTTACATTCTTAGGTTGGTTCATTGGTGAAGAAAAAGTTGAAAGCATCTCTGCAACTCAAGAAGGTGAAGTAGAATTAACTGCTAAATGGCAAGAAAATCCATCTCATACAATTACATTTGATCCTGCTGAAGGTGTAATGCCTGCTGAATATCCAAGCAAATTCTATGAAGGTGTTGGTCTTGCAGAACTTCCAGTTCCTACAAGAGAAGGTTATACATTCGTAGGTTGGTTTATTGGTGAAGAAAAAGTTGAAAGTATTGCAGCTGATACTACTACAAATATCGATTTAGTTGCTAAATGGGAAGAAAAAGTAGTACAAAGCGAATATTCAATTACTTATGACTTAAATGGTGGTGCATGGTCTGTTGCTAAGATTACTTCTTATGAAGAAATGGCACAAGCTTTCATGAATGCTTATGTTGAATATATTACAAATGATTATTCTGAAACTAAATACACTGGTGAAGCATTACCTGCTTCTGAATTTATGAATATTTCATTTAACTATGGCAATTTAGATGATTTCTTTGATAATGCTAAATATGCTGAATGGGCATGGGTAAGAACATTTGTTGTTGAATACTGTGCTAAAGTTGATGATCAATATAAAACAAATATTGCTGATAAGAATGGTGGATATCATAACACTATTTTAAGAGGTAATGTTCATGGTTTCATTAACCAAAGTAAATGGGATAAATGGCCAAGAAGTGCTGATTATTCAACAGTTCAATTTGCTGATTTCGAAGATAAACTTCCTGCTGGCAAGACAATTGAAGGCCCTGCTAAATATTTAAGCGGTACTGAAGCTGTTCTTGTTACTCCAGTTAAAGAAGGATTTGACTTTGCTGGTTGGTATAGTGGTGCTGAACTTGTTACAGCTATTACAGCTAAAATGACTGGCGACTTACATTTAGTTGCTAAATGGCGTGCTGCATCTGGTGAAGAAAACGTAATCTTCGTTGGTGCAGAACGTACTTATAAAACTCTAGCTGAAGCTCTAGCAGTTGCTAAAGCTGGCGACACAATTAAAGTTGATGCAGGTACTTATGAAGGTGCTGAAATCACAGTTTCTGGCATTATCATTGCTGGTGCAAACGCAGGCGTTAATCCTGTTAACAGTGATAGAAGTGCTGAAACAGTATTTACAACAGATTTAGTTGTTAAAGCTGATGATGTTACAATTGATGGTATTCAAATTATTGGTGCTGCAAGAATCGCTGCATTAGATCAAGCAATTGAAAACTTAACAATTGTTAATGTTCATATTTTTGAATCTTACATTAACCCTCAATATGAATCAGCAAACGCTCCACTTTACTTCTATAGTACTGCTGAAGGTGTTGAATACAAGAACGTTGTTATTAAAAATGTTTTAAATACAGGTGCAAAAGATGGAAGACCTATGATTCTTTACGGAGCTTTATTTAATGGTTTAACTATTAAAGATAGTAAATTCGTTGGTGCTAGAAAGAATTTCAATGATGGTATTAAAATTGTTGATAGTGTCGCATTCGGTCTAAAAGGCGATGTTGAAATCGTTGGTAACCATTTTGAAAACTACTCACAATATGTAGTATGGCTAAAAGGTTATTGTGAAGGTAATTATAGCATTCAAAATAACGTATTTGTAAATAATGGTCAAACAGCTGCTAACCATGCTGCAGTAACTATTGCTAGTTACAAAGGCGCTGCTGAAGGTACAGTTGTATTTGATTTCTTATACAATACAGTAAGAAATAGCTATATGGCAGTTAGAATTGACAAAGTAGATTCTAGAACTGCTGAAAACTTTGTTGCTCATATTAACTATAACAAGATATATGAATGTGCTGCTACATACTATGTTAAGAACTCAATGGCATTTACTATTGACGCTACAAATAACTATTATGATAAGACTCCTGTTGCTGCAATGTTCTTAAATGCTACATGGGAACCTTATTATGAAGATGAATCTAAAGTTCCTCTATATGGACAACCTTTAACATTCAAATCAATTAGTTATGAATTAGATGGTGGTGAACTTGATAGTACAGCTCCTACTTCATTTGATTCTGTAACTGGTCTTTCTGTACTTCCAACTCCAACAAAAGAAAATAGAATTTTCGTTGGTTGGTTGATGAATGGTGAATTTGTAACATCTATTCCTGCTGGTACAGATACAGCTGTTACACTTACTGCTGTATGGCGTGAAGACGCAATTTACGTAAGTAAAAATGGCGAAAGTTATGCTGTTGCAACAATAGCAGAAGCTCTAGCAAAAGCAAAAGCTGGCGATAAGATTATTATTCTTGCTGGTGAATATGAAGAAAACGTAAAAATCTCAGTTGCTAACTTAACAATTGTCGGTCCAAATGAAGGTATTAATCCTAATACTGCTACAAGAAAAGCAGAAGCAATTATTAAAGGTGTTATTTCTTTTGATAAAGCTGCTACAAACTTAACAATTGATGGTTTAGCATTTACTGGTTCTGCAAAAGTTAAAAATGCTAACAACGGTGATACTATTTCTGGATTAACATTCCAAAATAACGTTGCTTATGATATGGCACAAACAACTGCATGGATATTAAATAGATACGTTTCTAATGCATTCTTAGAAATCAAAGTTTCATCTGGTGCTTCTAAGAACATCCAAGTATTCAACAACAAATTTACAAATGTTGGTGATATCAATGTTTTAATTAATAGAGTTGAAAACTTAACAGTTGATGGTAACGTATTTATGAACTTTGGTAGTGATGCTGTTCGTCTTGAAGGTGGATACTGTTATGGTATTTTATCATTCACTAATAACCACTTTGAACAAGAAACTGCTGGTAATGGTAATAATGCAATTTTTGGATATTCACTTGCTGGTGCAGGTGGCTCATCAACTAAAGTAATCGTTAGAGCTAATACTTTCAAACAAGTAGGCTCAAGTAATACTGAAACATCACCTTATAACAATGCACTTAGTGCTCACGTATTCCAAGAAAATTTAACAGCTTGGTTAGTTGAAGAAAATATTTTTGATCATTGTGTTAACCCAATGTGGCTACGTAACAATGGTGCATCAGCTTCTAATTGGAGTTGTGTAGTTAAAAACAACCAATTCCTAGGTGTTCCTGCAGATCATTATTTTGGAACTTACAGAGGTGCTGATAATGAAAAAACAAACCCTCATCTAGCAGTATTTGAAGGTAACTACTATGAAGATAATGATGGTAATGTTATTACTGACTTAACTGCATACGCTGCAATGTTCAAACACTTAAGTACTTATGGTACAGCTCTTGCTGAAAAACCAACAATGGGTGCAAGTGAAAAATATGAATTCTGGAAGATTAGTTATGATCTAGATGGTGGTAATGCAAAAGGTCTTGTATATTACTATAACAAAGACACAGGCGCAATTACTCTTCCTGTTCCTACATGGAATATTTATCATGAATTTAAAGGTTGGTCATTAAATGGCACAATCATTACTGAAATTCCTGCTGGTTCTAAAGGAGATTTACATATCGTGGCTACATGGGAAGAATTAGAAGGTAACCCTGTTACTCTTGAATTTGAATTAAACGGTGGTAACTGGAATTATGCTTCATTTGATGAAATTAGCTTAGATTTAATTAAAGATTACAATGCATGGGGTGGCACAAACTACACTCAAGCTACAGTTCCTAGCAGTCAATGGACAGAAGTTAATATTCCTAATTTCTTCTATAGTGCAGGTATGTCAGAAAAATGGGGCTGGCTTGCTAAATGGTTAAGTGAAGTTGGTGGAAATCCAAACAAGAGAGCATGTGCTGCATTACTAGAATATACGGATGTAGATACATATAAAGCAGCCAATAGTAACTGGACATATGCAGCAAGTTATGAATTTAGAGCATTTATGAAAGGCGGAACTGCTTATGAAAATGGTAACTATAAATCTTCAGATTATAGTGATCAAGTTTTAAGAGAACAAGTATGGACACCATATCTTGAAACAGTTAAGGCAACATTAGATACAACTGAAGGTAAAGTATTAACTCTACCTACTCCTAAGAAACCTTTCCTAACATTTGTTGGTTGGTATGATAATGCTGAATTTACTGGTGAGGCTATCACAACTATTACTGTTGGTGTTACAAACCCTAAATATTATGCTAAGTTCGTTGACTTAAATCCTGTTACAAACGTTAATATTAAAAACGCTATAACAGAAACTAAACGTTTCACAACATTACAATTAGAATGGGAAGTATTACCTGCAGATGCAGCTAATAAAGCAGTTAAATTCATCACTAGTGATGAAAAGGTTGCTACTATTAGTTCAGAAGGTTTAATTACTTTCTTAACAGTTGGTACAGTTACTATTAAAGTTGTTTCACTTGCAAATGATAGAGTATTTGGTGAAATGACAGTTAATGTATATGTTCCTGAACACATTAATGGTGAATATGCAACTAGTTCATATGTTGTTGTAAACGAAACAATCGCATTAAATGCAAGTATTGTAAATGGTACAGGCGAAATTGAATGGTCAAGCTTAAATCCTGATATCGCAACAGTTGAAAACGGTATTGTTACTGGTGTTAAAGCTGGTACTGCAACAATCGTTGCTTCAAAAGTTGGTAACCCAGATATTAAACTTGAATTCGTAGTAATCGTTCTTGCAGCTGATGAAACTGGCGTTGTTAAATTCGTAATGGAACAAAATAATGCTAATATCTTCTTAAGATCACAACTTGGTATTGGTGCTGGTGGTTATGCTTACTATGCTGATATCTTAAGTAGTGTTTCTAAATTATTATTTGAAGCTTACGAAATTAATAAGAAATACTATACAGAAACTCCTACTAAGTCAAATCATTCAGGTGTAAGACAAGGTGCATTAGAATTTATCACTGTTCACTATACTGGTAATATGGCTGCAGGTTCAACTGCAAGTGCTAATGCTAACTATTTCGTAAATCAATCAAATGATTCATCAATCCACTATGTAACTGGTAACGATGGTATCTTCTATTGTTATGACGAAAAATATGTTACATGGCATGCTGGTGATGGTACTGGTACTCCATTTGAATGGTATCCAACTGGTGTTATGGTAAAAGAAGGAGATCCTACTCGTCCTGTTGTTACAATAACAGAAAATTCTAAATTTGCAATCAATGGTACTGAATCTACAGTTGCTTGTCCTAGTGGTAAGAGAAGATACTGGGATGCAACATTAGGTAAAGTTGTTGAAGGTGAAACTATTGTTCCTACAGATAGTAAATACTTAACAGATTTAGGCCCAGCTGTTAAAGTTGTTGATGGTCAATACTACATTGGTAGAACATGGTGGTGTAATAGCCAAGTTATCGAAGGTCGCGTTTGCTCACTAGGTGGTAACTTAAATAGTATTGGTATTGAAACAGCTTGTAACGAAGGATCAGACTTATGGTATACATGGCAAAAGACTGCTAAACTAGTTTCTGACTTAATGATTAGACATGAACTTGACATCGAAAGAGTTAAAGGTCATAACTTCTTCTCAGCAAAAGATTGTCCTCAACCAATGCTTGAAAATGAAGATGAAATTTGGTGGGAATTCATCGAACTAGTTAAAGCTGAAAATACTGCTATGACAACCTATAAAGATTGGACATTCACAATGGTATCAAATAACCCTACTTTAGTAAATAATACTGGCCGTGTTATTGCACAACCTGAATTTGATACATGTGTAACTTATACTGTTACAGCAACTAACGGTGAAGAAACTAAGACTATCACTCTAGCTTCTATGATTCCTGGTATGTACCGTAATCTAGCTCGTGGTGAAAGATAGAATTATGTTTTATAAAATTTATTGTAGCTTTATATAATATAGTAAAAGATCAATAAATTTTCACAAAATCAAAAAGCATATCGAAGACTATCGGTCTATAGATATGCTTTTTTTCAGGTATTTAGTTTTTTATTACTATAATCATTGTGCAATTTTTAGTATTATGGTATAATGAAGGTAGAAATATTTTTCCTAAGTTTGCTTTTTAACACCCTTAAGAAAATACATACTAATTATTAAACAAGCTCTCTTAGGTAAAAGAGGGTTTTTGCACTTGTAGGGTATTCTGAAAGGAGTAAACAGTGATAAAATTATATTTATTATTTGGTGAAATTATCTTCATTTCTTTATTAGCACTATTATGTTAATAGAGAAAATAAAACTCATATTTGGTATTTGTTTTGATAGGAGAATTTAATGTGAAAAAATATTTTAAATTATTAGACTTATTAATTGATACTTCCGATTGTGTTGCTTTTGAAGTGCAAGCGTACGAAAATTTAAATTTTAAAATTACTGAAGAAGAAATTATTGATCTTTTTAATAAGTATATTAAGAATTTTTCACATAATTTTAAAAATGAAGCAAAAGAATATACTCTTGAAGAAATTTCAATAGATGAATTATTTGTGGAATATACAGTAGATCCTAAGACTGAGTCTTTCTTAAATGATACAAATAACTTTTTAAGATTTAGTATCCAGTATATTTATGATGATTACATCATTACTAAGTACAGTAATAGATTTACAATTTATAAAAATATGATCTTTTTACAAAAGTATAATGAACTTGATGAAAGACAAATTTATGTAGTTAATGATAAATATGTTTCTAGTTTCTATGAATGTGTTTTAAGTATTAGCTAAAAATTAAAGATAAATATGATTAAGTGTTGTATGTAGCATGAGTAAAAAAGGTTATATATCAAATTAGACCACCCGTTATATGGGTGGTTATAATTTTGTTTGCTTGCAAAAAATAACGATTTTTGTTATAATATATAAATATAAAGAGTGGTGATATTATGCAAAGATACTTTTTAAATGATAGTACAGCAACTATTGATTTAAATACCAAAATAATTACTATTACGGGTGATGATGCTCATCATATGGCAAATGTGATGAGAATGAAAATAGGAGATAAGGTTTATACTTGTTATAACTCTTTAACTTGTATTTCTGAAATTATTGATATCACAAATCATAATGTCACATTAAAAATAGTAGAAGAACTTTTAGAGGATAAGGAACTTCCGTGTGAAGTGACAATTGCTCAAGGACTAGTTAGAAAAGAAAAAATGGAAGAAGTGATTGACCACATTACTGAACTTGGAGCTTCATTTTATCTTCCTGTTATTATGACAAGATCAAATGTAAAACTTAAAGATGAAAAACTTGATAAGAAGCAAATTAGGTTAAATAAGATTGCGAAAGAAGCAGCTGAACAAGCCCATCGCACGAAAATTTTAGAAGTAAAAGAACCAGTTACATTTAAAGATTTTATTAAAATAAGTTGTGACTATGATTTATGTTTAGTTGCTCATGTTGATGAATCTAATAATTTATATTTAGGTGATGTAATAACTAATGAAAATAAAATACTGGTACTTGTGGGACCTGAAGGTGGAATTGATGAAAAAGAACTAGTCAGTTTAAAAGAAGCAGGGTTTAAGTTTGTAAGCCTTGGCAAGAGAGTTTTAAGAACAGAAGTTGCTCCAAGCTATATAATGAGTATAATTGACTATAAAAGAGGAAATAAACATGAAATTTAGAATTGTTAGTTTAGGTTGTAAAGTTAATAGTTATGAATCAGAAGCAATTCTTAATGACTTTGTCTCACGTGGCTTAGAATATACTGAGCAAAATAATGCTGATGTAATTATTATTAATACATGCACTGTTACAAGTACTTCTGACCAAAAAAGTAGACAAATAATAAGAAAATTAAAAAGAGAAAATCCAGCATCGTTAATTGTTGCGATGGGATGTTATGTTCAATTACATCAAGAAGAGGCAAGTGAACTTGCGGATGTGATAATAGGAACAAATAATCGCTTAAAAGCATATGACATTGTTAAGTCATATTTAGATACAAAATCATCAATTGAGGGTACTTTTAAAAATAATAATTTTGTCGATGATATTGACAATGTAACTGAATATGAGGAAATGAAAGTAAATGCTGTAAAAACGCACACACGCGGTTTTGTTAAAATTCAAGATGGATGTGAAAACTATTGTAGTTATTGTGCAATACCTTATGCAAGAGGTAAAATTAGAAGTAGAAAACCAGATGATGTTATTAACGAGATTAAAACCCTAGTTAAAAATGGTACTCATGAAGTTATAATTGCTGGAATAAATACTGGAACATACGGACAAGACTTAGGAAATATTGATTTAGCAAAGTTAATAGAACGAATAATGATAGAGACAACACTTTTCCGTCTTCGTCTATCATCTATTGAATTAATGGAAGTAAGTGATGAACTTTTAAATACCATTAAAAAATATGAAACAAGGATTGCACATCACTTGCACATTCCTTTACAAGGTGGATCTGATGCCGTGCTTAAGAGAATGCACCGAAAGTATTTAACGAATGATTATCGTAAGTTAATTGGTAAGATTAGAATGATGTTTCCACGTATTGCGATTACAACTGATTTACTTGCAGGCTTTGTTGGTGAAACTGAAGAAGAATTTAATGAGACTTGTTCATTCATTAAAGAAATGAATTTTTCAATGATGCACATCTTTCCATATTCTAGAAGAAAGAATACAGAAGCTGATAAAATGCCCGGTCATTTGGACCCGAAAGTCATAAATGAGAGAGCCCATATTTTATTAGATATTGCTAAAAAAATGCAGATAGAGTATGAAAAATCGTTTATAAATGAAAATTGTACTGTAATTACCGAACAAGTTAAAAATGGATATTATGTTTCCCATAGCAGCAATTATTTAGAAATATACATACCTCTAAGTAAAGAATTAAAAGAAAATATGATTGTAGATGTAAAAATAATAAAATTTGATAATAATAGATTAATTGGTGAAATAATTGAAATAAAAGAAAGGAATTAAGAAAATGAGTAGTTTTAAAGATTATCATTTAAAGAAAGAATTGCTAGAAGCTCTAAATAAAATTAATTTTGTATCACCTACCCCAATTCAAAAATTAGTCATTCCACGTGCTATTAAGGGGGAGAGCTTAATGGTACAAAGTGCAACTGGAAGTGGTAAAACACATGCTTTTTTAGTCCCTATTCTTCAAAAATTAGATGCAAGTAAAAACGAAGTACAAGTGATTATCATTTCACCAACTAGAGAACTAGCAAGTCAATTATTTAATGTAGTGACCGACCTTACAAGTAAATTTCCATATGAGATAGCTGTTTCAAAAGTAATTGGTGGTGGAAGTAGAGATACGGAAATCAAAAAATTTGAAAAAAACCAACCCCAAATTGTAATAGGAACAATTGGCCGACTAAATGACCTTGTTATAAATGCCAATGTCTTAAAAATTCATAATGCCGCAACCGTGGTAATTGATGAGGCTGATATGATTTTTGAAGAAAAAGAATTAGTAGAAGTAGACAAATTAATTGGTAAAGTTCAAGGTAGACCGCAGTTTTTAATTTTTAGTGCAACTATTTCTAAAGGCTTACGCCAATTTTTGAGTAAATATTTAGAAAAAGTTGAACCTATTACTTTAGAAGAAAAAAATTTAACAACAAATAATATTGAACATATTATGTTACAATGTAAGGCTAAAGATAAAAAAGAAGTGTTAAATGATTTGTTAAAAATCATAAACCCATATCTTGCGATAATCTTTGTTAATACTAAAGAAGGCGTTGATGAGCTTGCTTTAAGTCTTGCTGAAAAAGGTTATAAAGTAGGTAAACTACATGGTGATATGGATGACAGAGGTCGTAAACAAATGCTTAAACGGATAAATGACTTAGAGTTTAAGTATGTTGTAGCAAGTGATATTGCGGCTAGAGGTATTGATATTTTAGGTGTAAGTCATATTATTAATTTTGATTTACCAAAAGATATAGAGTTCTATATACATCGTACTGGCCGTACAGCAAGATATGAAAGTACAGGCATTGCATATAGTTTGTACGCATATGATGACGACGATTATGTTAAAAAACTTCAGGCTAAGGGATTGAAACCGAAGTTTTATCAAATTAAAAATGGTGAATTAGTTGAAACAATATTTAGAAAAAAGACTAAACGTTTATCCCCAGTTAAACAAATTGAAGAAGCAATTCATCAAAAAACCCCAATGCCGAAAAAAGTAAAACCTGGATATCGTAAAAAACGTAAAGAATTAATTGAAAAAGAAATAAGAAAAGCAAAACGTGAAAGAATTCAAAATATTTACCGCCGAAGAGCAAAGGAAGAAAGAAAAAATGAAGATAGGTAGTCATGTAAGTAATAACGGATTAATGATGCTAGAAGGAAGTGTGAAAGAGGCTTTAAGTTATGGCGCTAATGCCTTAATGGTTTATTTAGGTGCTCCTCAAAATACATTTAGAAAGCCATTTAATCAAATGCATATAAATGAAGCTTTAGAACTTTGTAAAACAAATGGGATAGATCCAAAAGATATTATTGTTCACGCTCCATATATCGTTAATCTTGCTCAAAGTGATAATCAAAAATGGGATTACGCTATTACGTTTTTAGGCAATGAACTTATGGGTACTGCAATGATAGGGGCCAAATATATGGTATTACATCCTGGTGCTCACGTTGGTATGGGAAGTAATTACGGAATAGAACGAATTGCAAATGGTATAAATTGTATTATATCTGATACTATCAATTATAATTCTGTTATTTTACTTGAAACAATGGCGGGTAAGGGAACTGAATGTGGAAGAACTTTTGAAGAACTTAAGGCAATAATTGACCTTGTTCATAATAAAAATAGAATTGGTGTTTGCCTAGATACATGTCATATTAATGATGCAGGTTATGATATTGTTAATGATTATGAAGGTGTTATTAATGAATTTGACAAAGTTATAGGTCTTAACTATTTAAAAGTAATACATCTAAATGATTCAAAAAATCCAATAGGTAGTCATAAAGATCGACACGAAAATATAGGCTTTGGTACGATTGGCTTTGATACATTGATGAAATTTGTGAATGATGAAAGATTTAAGGATATTCCAAAAATACTAGAAACCCCGTATATCCCTTATACAAAGGAACTAAGTTTTCCGCCATATAAGGAAGAAATAGAAATGATTAAATCTGGAAAGTTCGATAACAACCTTAAAAATGAAATATTGAACAAAATAATAATAAAATAAGAACAAATTCACCCATATTTTAAAATATTTATGATACAATAGTATTGTAATTAATATCAAATTAAGGAGGAATAAAAATGATTTATTGTGGAAAATGTGGAAAAGCAAGCCCCGCAGGAACTAAGTTTTGTGGTGGCTGTGGTGCTCCTTTAACTGTTGTTGAAGAAGTAAAAGCACCAGTAGTAGAACCAACTCCAGTAGTTGAACAACCTACTTATCAGGAAGCAAAATGCTGGAAGATATTTGGTCGAGTTGGCTTTGGCTTAAGTATAGCAACCCTAGTTTGTGCTGTAACATTTGTATTTAGTTATCTTGCACTTGCGATTGGTCAATTCGCATTACCATTTTCAATTTTAGGTATGCGTCAAAATTACCAGCTAATAAAAGTAAGGCTAAAGTCGGAATTATACTATCTAGTGTTGGTATAGGTTTAGGCTTAATACTTTATATAATTTTTATTATAGTATTTGGCTTTGCGTTTGCAAATGGAATTGGTTCAGGCGATGATATTGCATCATTTGCTAAGATCTTTGCATAATACAAAATATATCAAGGTACCTAGTGTTTACACTAGGTACTTTTTCACCTTTAATAAAGCATAATTTTGTGTATATTTTTTGACAAAAAGTTTAAATAGTGCTATAATGAGTTGTAAATTTTAAAAAAGGAGATTTATATTTATGGCATTTTGTAAAAATTGTGGAACACAATTAGATGACAGCTATAAAGTATGTCCTAACTGTGGTCAACCTGTTGCAGCACAACCTGCAGCACAACCTCAACCTGCAGCTCCAGTTGCAGTTGAAGAACCAAAAGGACCTTGGAAAGTATTTGCAATCTTAGGTTTAGTATTTGGTATCGTTGGATTAGTATTAAGCTGGGTTTCATTTGGTGGTCTTGCAATATCTGTTGTTGGCTTAGTATTCTCAATCTTAGGTTTAAAATCTAAATCAAAACATGGTATGGCAGTTGCTGGTTTAGTATTATCAATCATCGCACTTGCTTTATCAACAATTTTAGTTATCACTTGCACAATTTGTGCAGCAGGTGCTGCTGGCGCAACTAAATGTGCATCTGATGCAATTAAAACTGTTGCTGCAATCGTTCGTTTCTAATTGAAAAATTAAAATGAATTGTGATTAAGAATTAACCTTTTGGTTAGTTCTTTTTTCTAGTTTAGATGCTAATAAATCTCAAAAAAAATTGTTAAAAATTATAAGTGCAAAAAATGAAATAAAAAAATATTTTATGTTATAATCATATGGAAAAAGCGAGAAAAAGGTAGTAATTTCTCGTCTTTGTTTTTATTTAATAAATTATTTGTTGTTTGGGAGGTATCATTATGTTAAGTGTTAAAAAAAGAGATGGAAAAATTGTAGAGTTTGACATCCATAAAATAGAAAATGCGATTGCTAAAGCATTTGAAGCTGTTAATAAAAGTTATAATAAAGATATTATTGAACTACTTGCTTTACGCGTTACAGCTGACTTTAATAGTAAAGCTGTTAAAAATGTGATTTCAGTTGAAGATATACAAGATAGTGTTGAAGTAGTTTTAATTCAAGCAAGTTATGCAGATGTTGCGAAAGCGTACATTCTTTATCGTAAACAACATGAAAAAATGCGTAATATTAAATCAACTATTCTTGATTATAAAGATGTTGTTAATAATTATCTAAAAGTTAATGACTGGCGTGTTAAAGAAAACTCAACAGTTACTTATTCTGTAGGTGGATTAATTCTATCTAATTCTGGTGCGATTACAGCTAATTACTGGTTATCAGAAATTTATGATAGTGAAATTGGTGAAGCTCATCGTAATGCGGATATCCACATTCATGACTTGTCAATGCTTACTGGATATTGTGCTGGTTGGTCACTTAAACAATTGATTAAAGAAGGATTAGGCGGAGTACCTGGTAAAATTACTTCATCACCTGCTGCCCACCTTTCAACTTTATGTAATCAAATGACTAACTTTTTAGGTATTATGCAAAATGAATGGGCTGGTGCTCAAGCTTTCTCATCATTTGATACTTATCTTGCTCCATTTGTTAAAAAAGATAACTTATCATATAAAGAAGTAAAACAATGTATTCAATCATTTATTTATGGTGTAAATACTCCAAGTAGATGGGGAACACAAGCTCCATTTACTAATATTACATTAGACTGGACAGTTCCTAACGATTTAGCAGAATTAAATGCAATTGTTGGTGGTGTTGAACAAGATTTTAAATATAAAGATTGCGTGAAAGAAATGGCAATGGTTAACAAAGCTTTCATTGAAATAATGATTGAAGGTGATGCTAATGGTCGTGGTTTCCAATATCCAATTCCTACATATTCAATTACTCGTGATTTTGATTGGTCACCTACTGAAAATAATCGTTTATTATTTGAAATGACTGCAAAATATGGTACTCCATATTTTTCTAATTACATTAATAGTGATATGGAACCAAGTGATGTACGTAGTATGTGTTGTCGTCTTCGTCTTGATTTACGTGAATTAAGAAAGAAATCAGGTGGATTCTTTGGTAGTGGTGAAAGCACAGGCTCTGTTGGTGTTGTAACTATCAATATGCCAAGAATTGCATATTTATCAAAAAATGAAGATGAATTTTTTGAACGTCTATCAAAGATGATGGATATTGCTGCAAGATCTCTTAAAATTAAGAGAAATGTTATTACTAAGTTATTAAATGAAGGTTTATATCCTTATACTAAGAGATATTTAGGAACTTTTGAAAACCATTTCTCAACAATTGGTCTTGTCGGTATGAATGAAGCATGCTTAAATGCTAAATGGATTGGCACTGATTTAACTCATAAAGAAGCTCAAGAATTTACTAAAAAGACATTAAACTTTATGCGAGATAAATTATCTGATTATCAAGAAGAATATGGTGATTTATATAACTTAGAAGCGACTCCAGCTGAATCTACATCATATCGTCTTGCTAAACACGACCGTAAACAGTTCCCTAACATTATTACCGCAAGCGAAAAGGGAAATACACCGTATTATACTAATAGTTCTCACTTACCAGTTGGTTATACTGAAGATGTTTTTAGTGCTCTTGATATTCAAGATGATCTTCAAACTTTATATACATCAGGTACAGTTTTCCATGTCTTTTTAGGACAAAAACTTCCTTCTTGGGAGGCAAGTGCTAAGTTAGTTAGAAAGATTGCTGAAAATTATCGTTTACCTTATTATACATTATCACCAACATACTCAGTTTGTCAAAACCATGGTTATATAGCAGGTGAAGTATACAAGTGCCCTGAATGTGGAAGAAAGACTGAAGTATATAGCCGTATTACTGGATATTATCGTCCTGTTCAAAATTGGAATGATGGTAAGGCTGAAGAATTTAGAAATCGTAAAACATATGATATTGCTCATTCTCATTTAACTCATCATATAAATTATGAACATGACAATGCTGAATGTATCCATGAAGTAAAACAAAATAATGATATTTTATTATTTACAACTAAGACTTGTCCAAATTGTAAAATGGCAAAAATGTTATTAGATAAAGCTGGTATTAAGTATATTCCAATTGATGCTGAAGAAAATAAAGAAATGACTATATCATATAATATTCGTAAAGCACCAACTATGCTTGTTCCAAAAGATGACAACTATGAAGTGTTAGACAATGTAAGTTTAATCAAGAAATTTGTGGAAGAATATGGAAAATAAAATATACGATATAATTATTGTAGGAGCAGGTCCTGCCGGAATGACAGCTGCTCTTTACGCTAAAAGAAGTAATAAAACTGTCTTAATACTTGAAAAAGAAGCAATTGGTGGTCAAATATCACTAGCTCCAAAAGTTGAAAACTTTCCAACCATAAAGTCTATTACTGGTGCTGAACTTTCAGATATGATGTTTGAACAAGTGATGGATATGGGTGTTGAATTTGAGCTTGAAAAAGTTGAACAAATTGAAAAAGTGAATAACGAATTTATTGTTACAACTGATTATAATACCCATAAAGCTCGTAGTGTTATCATCGCAACAGGAGCAAAACACAAGATGATAGGATTAAAAAATGAAGAAGATTTCCTTGGTAAAGGTTTGTCATACTGTGCAACATGTGATGGATCATTCTTTAAAGGAGAAGATGTTGCGGTAATTGGTGATGGTAATTCCGCATTACAGTATGCTCTTCAATTAAGTGATATTTGTCAAAAAGTTTATGTTTGTACTTTATTTGATAAATTCTTTGGTGATAGTGTACTTGTTGAAAGATTACATCAAAAGTCCAATATAACAGTTATTCCTAATATATCACTTGTAGATATTAAAGGTAGTGAAAATATTGATGAATTAGTGTTCGAAAATATGTTAGATAAATCTATATTTACGCTACCAGTTAAAGGATGCTTTATTGCGATTGGTCAAAATCCTGATAATGATATAATAAAAAACCTTGTTGAAATCAACAAGGCAGGATATGCGGTGGTAGATGAAACAACTACAACTAAGACACCAGGATTATTTGTGGCTGGTGATTGTAGGACTAAACAAGTTAGACAAGCAACCACAGCTGTTTCTGATGGTGCTGTTGCAGCAATGCAAGCGGTTGGATATTTAAATCAATAACCACGCAAATTTACATTATTAATATAGTTTTTTAGAAAGCTCTGGTATTCTAGAGCTTTTTCTTTTGGTACTTCGTGAAGCCCTCTTTTAATACAAGTATCACGATCAACAAAGTGCTGAAGGTATAATTTATTAGCACCTTTTAAGAATAATGCAAGTTCTTTTATTGCATCATCATCATGGTATTCTTTTACTAGTGTTGTTCTAAATTCAAAATCTAGATTGCTTTCTACTAGTATTTTCATAGATTCTTTTATATTATCCAAAGAGTATTCGTTAAGTCCGATAGTCATACTATATTTAAGTGGGGCATTTTTAATGTCCATTGCTACATAATCAATTAAACATTCACCAATTAAAGCTTTCAACATTTTAGGGTTAGTACCATTAGTATCAAGTTTGATCTTTAACCCCGTCTTTTTAATTTTCCTTAGTTTTTCAGGTAAATCACTCATGAGGGTTGGTTCGCCACCAGTGATACAAACACCATCAAGTACATTTTTTCTTTTTTCTAAATAGTTTATAATTTCGTTAAAATCAAGAGGAGTATCAACATTACTAAAAACTAGAGGAGAATTGTGACAAAAAGGGCATCTAAAGTTACAGTTATTGGTAAACAAAGTACAAACTACATAACCTTCATAGTCAACAAGCGAAACTTTTTCCATTCCATAAAAATCAGTTTTCATTTTCATCACCTATTAATTTAATTATTTCTGCTTTTAAAGTTTCAATAATTTCATCTTCTTGAAGCTTTTTGATTATTTTTCCTCTTTTGAAAAGTACTGCTGAATTTTTTCCCCCTGCAATTCCAATGTCTGCTTCCTTGGCTTCACCAGGGCCATTAACAACGCATCCCATAATGGCAACTTTTAAAGGTTTATGGATATCTTGAATAAATTTTTCAATTTCTTCTACAATTGGGGTTATATTATATTCGGTTCTACCACATGTAGGACAAACAATTAAGGTAGGTTTGGTATAAAGGTTAAACATCGATAAAATTTCTTTCGCAACACCAATTTCTTTTATGGGATCACCATGAAGGGAAACTCTAATAGTATTACCAATACCTTTAGCTAGGATAGTTCCAAGTGTATAGCTAGATCTAATGGTTCCGCTTAAAAAAGTTCCTGATTCAGTTAAACCAATATGAATTGGATAGTTGTATCTTTTAGCTAGTTCTTCATTAATGATAATAGTATCGTTAATATTTGTTGCTTTTACGCTAAGGACTAAGTCATAAAAGTTAAAACTTTCTATAAGTTTAATAGCTTTATCCATACTTGCAAGCATTGCTTCTAGTTTTGGGCCATGGTATTTATCTAAGAATTCTTGTTCAATAGAACCACTGTTAATTCCTATTCTAATAGGAATATGTTTTTCTTTACAAGCATCAACAATTAATTTAATTTTACTTGTATCTTTAATATTGCCGGGATTAATTCTAATCTTATCAACACCAGCAGTAATGGCAGCTAGGGCTAGGCGATAATCGAAGTGGATGTCCGCAACAATAGGAATCTTTATTTCCTTCTTAATTTCTTTAATGGCTTGAGCATCCTCTAAATCTGTAACCGCAACTCTTACGATTTCACATCCCGCTTTTTCAAGTTTGTTAATTTGTTCAATTGTTTTTTTAATATCCTTAGTTTTAGTGTTTGTCATTGATTGAATAACCACATGGTTAGTACCACCAATTAAAACATTACCAACTTTTATGGTTTTAGTCACTTTGTGCATAAAATCACCTCACTAATTAGTATAACATAAAATAAAAAAAAGAACCGATTAAAGGCTCTTATTTGCTTTTGGTTGTGGTTGCCTTCTTTGTCGCAGGAGTAGTAGTTCCTGTTGCGTTTTCAACAACTACAACTTTTTTCTTTTTAGTCTTTCTTTGTGGTGAACGAATATGACCACGACGTAAGAAATTATAAATAGTACTACGACTGGCTTCTACACCATATTGAGCTTGAACGATACGAGCGAATTCGCTAAAGTTAGTACCACGATATTCACGACGATATAACTTACAAACAAATGTGCTGATTTCAGTGTCATAAGTGTTATAAGGTTTATAGTTTTTGTTTTTGTGAATAACTCCTTCACGGCCTTCATCTAGAACTTGACGTTTTAAGTTTCTTACTTGACGAGTCGTAAGATCAAGCTTTTTTGCGGCCTGGGTACCATTGATTTCACCATTAATTAATTTGGTGATAACTCTTAATTTTTTACGTTCAATTTTAGAAAGTTTCTTTAGAGGTTTTTCTTCAACTAATGATACAGTTCCATCAGGGTTGATAACCTCAACCATCTTTTTTTCTTTAGTAGGCATAGGATAACCTTCCTTTCATCTTTATTAGTATACCATAATATGACATTATTTTCAACTGTTTTGATAGGAAATATTCATAAGTTAAAAGGTAAGAATAAAGAATGATAAGAAAATATATAAGTAATTTAAACCATAAAAAAATTAAAAAATGATATAATAATGAAGTGTAGGTGGTGATAAAATGACATATCATGATTTACAAATAATTGATGAAACTAACCATTATATTGTTGTAGTTAAACCAGTAGGGGTGTTATCACAGAAAGATATTACAAATGATGAAGATATGTTAACACTTATAAAAGCATATTTAGTTGATAAATACCAAAAAAAAGGAGATGCATACCTTGGCCTTGTCCATCGCTTAGATCGAATGACTTCAGGTCTTATGGTATTTGCTAAAACCTCGAAAGGGGCAAGTAGACTCAGCGAAGAAATAAGAAATCATACCTTTATAAAAGAGTATATTACCCTTGTGGAAGGAAAAATTTGTGATAATGGTAGTTTAGTAGACTATTTAAATTTTGATGAAAAAAAATTAAAAGCTTACATTGATAATAAAAATGGTAAAGTTGCTCGTTTAAGTTATGAAGTATTAGCTTATGATGGTGATAATACTGTTTTAAGAATCAGACTAGAAACTGGAAGACACCACCAAATTAGAGTTCAAATGGCAAACTTTCATCATCCACTTGTTGGTGATAGTTTGTATGGAAGTAAAGTTACTAAAAATATTAAGTTACATGCATATAAACTTGCATTTTTAGATCCAGTAACAAAAGAACTAAAAGAATATATTAATTACCCAACGTGGTATGAAAGGAAGTAATAAAATGAATAAAGATAAAAATCGTCGTATATTTACCTCAGAATCTGTAACAGAAGGACATCCTGATAAAGTATGTGATCAAATTGCGGATGCAATTCTTGATGATTTACTTGCGAAAGATCCTAAATCTAAAGTTGCTTGTGAGGTTATCGCAACAACTGGTTTAGTTCTTGTTATGGGTGAGGTTACTACTCATAGTTATGTGGATGTACAAAAAATTGTGCGTTCAACTGTTGATAGAATTGGTTATAATCGTGGCAAGTTTGGTTTTGATGCGGAAAATCTTGCGATTCTTGTTGCCCTTGATGAACAATCTCCAGATATTGCTCAAGGTGTTGGTGACTGTGAAGGCGCTGGTGACCAAGGCATTATGTTTGGCTATGCATGTAAAGAAACGGAAGAATATATGCCACTTCCCATTACGCTTGCTCATAAATTAGCAAAAAAATTAACGGATGTTAGAAAAGAAAAATATCCAAAAGAACTTCGCCCTGATGGCAAAACTCAAGTATCAGTAGAGTACGATGAAGAAGGTAATGTTTTAAGAATTGATACAATCCTTGTATCAACTCAACATGATGAAGATGTTAGTCTTGATTGGTTAAAGAAAATAATTAGAGAAGAAGTTATAAACCCGGTTGTACCTGCTCATTTAATTGATGAAAATACAAAATTCTATGTTAATCCGACGGGAAGATTTGTCATTGGTGGACCTAAAGGTGATTCCGGACTTACTGGCCGTAAAATCATTGTTGACACATATGGTGGTTATGCTCCTCATGGTGGTGGTTCATTTAGCGGTAAAGATCCAACTAAAGTTGATAGAAGTGCAAGTTATGCGATAAGATGGGTTGCAAAAAATATGGTTGCAGCTGGATTTGCTGATAAACTTCAAATTCAAGTATCATATGGAATTGGCATGGCTGAACCTATTTCTATTTGTGTTGATACTTTTGGAACATCTAAATATAGTGATGAAGAATTAATAAATATTATTAAAAGACATTTTGATTTAACACCTAAAGGAATTATAGAAACGCTTGATTTAAGAAGACCAATTTATGCAAGCACTGCCGCATACGGTCACTTTGGACGAAGCGATTTAGATTTACCTTGGGAAAAACTAAATAAAGTAGAAGAATTAAAAAAGGAGTTACACTAATATGAAAATTTGTATTATTGGATCAGGTAGTACATATACACCTGAATTAATTGAAGGATTAATTAATAAAAGAGATTCACTTCCTGTTACGGAATTATATTTAATGGATATTGATGAAAGAAAATTAACAATTGTTGGTGGTTTATGTAAAAGAATGATTGAAGCCGCTAACCTTCCATGTAAAGTTGTTATGACAATGAATTATGAAGAAGCTTTACAAAATGCTGATTTCGTATTAGCTCAAATTAGAGTTGGTAAACTTCCAGCACGTGTTAAAGATGAAAAAATACCACTTAAGTATAATTTAATTGGTCAAGAAACATGTGGCATTGGTGGTATGTTTAAAGGACTAAGAACTATTCCTGCAATGTTAAAGATTGTTAAATTAATGGAAAAGTGCTGTCCTAATGCTTGGTTAATTAACTTTTCTAATCCATCTGGCATGATTGCTGAAGCATTATTAAATTATACTAATGTTAAAATGATGGGATTATGTAATGTTCCAATTAATATGATTGATGGAATTAAAAAACAAATGAATTTACCTAATGCGGAAGTTGAGTATATTGGCTTAAACCATTTTACTTATGTTACTAAAATTCTAGATAATGGTATTGATTATTTACAAGAAGCTATTAAACAAGGGGTTAACACTGAAGCAATGAAAAACATTCCTGCAAGTGGTTTTACTCCTGAGGAAATCGCCGCAATTGGAGCGATTCCATCATGTTACTTAGAATATTATTATTTTAAAGATAGTAAGCTTGCAAAACTTAAAGCATCACCTAAAACTAGAGGTGAAGTATGCATGGAACTAGAAGAACAATTACTAGAATTATATCAAAATAGTGCATTACATACTAAACCAGAACAATTATCTAAACGTGGTGGCGCAAGATATAGTGAAGTCGCAATATCATTAGTTGATTCAATTTGGAATGATAAAAACGACATTCAAGTTGTTAATATCTTAAATCATGGTGCTCTAGACTTCTTAGCAGATGATGATGCAATTGAAATTAGAGCATACATTGGTAAAGATGGTGCAAAACCTATTCCTGCCCATTTTGATAATGATCATATCAAAGAATATATTAAACAAGTAAAAGCATATGAAAAACATGCCGTTAAAGCCGCAATCTACGGTGACAGAAATGAAGCCTTACGTGCCCTTGTTATGAATCCACTAGTTGGTGATTTAAAGACTGCTGAAGCATGTTTTGACGAATTATATGAAGCTCATAAAGAATATTTACCACAATTTAATAAGGAATTAAATAAAGATGAAAAATAAATATTTAATTGGCGTTGATGGAGGAAACACTAAAACTGATTATTTACTATATGATACTTTTGGAAACTTTATTGATGGCATTAGAAGTGGAACTTGTAGTCATGAGGCTAAAGGCCTTGGATTTGAAGGTGCCTACCGCGTAATGAAAGAAAATATTGAAACACTTCTATATCGTCACAATCTAAAAGTAGAAGATATCGCCGCTGCCGCATTCGGACTTGCTGGCGTTGATGTACCTTTTCAAAAAAGAGCGTTAGAAGAAATAGTTGAACGTATTGGTTTTAGTAACTATGTAGTTTTAAATGATGGCTTTTTAGGCATTAAAGCCGCTTCTCCTACGGGCGTTGGGGTGTGCTCTATAAATGGTACGGGAACAGTTAATGTTGGAATTGATAGTATTGGTAAATATTTTCAAGTAGGGGGAATTGGTTATGTTTCTGGTGATGAAGCAGGAGGATCATTCCTTGCTAGAAGAACTATTCAAACAGTTTTTAACGCATGCTTTAGATTTGGTGATGAAACATCCCTTGTTGAAGATGTTTTCAAAATGTATGAAATAAAATCTAAATATGAACTTCCAGATGCGATTTTACTAGGTAATGTTGATTCAACATATTTAATCAAAGCTTTATGTAAAAGAGCAAGTGAAGGTGATAAAAAAGCTATTGAAATCTTAGAAGTAGCGGGATCTAATATGGCAAGATCGATTGCTGGTGTTATTAGTGAACTAAACATTGATGGAGTGATTTATGTTATTCAAGCAGGTTCAGTGTGGGCAAAAGCAACAAACCCTAAAATGAATGATAAATTTAAAGAAGTCGTTAACAAACTAACAGACCGCAAATGTGAATTTATAATTCTTAAAGAGCCACCAGTTATGGGTGCGATAATTTGGGCTTATGAACTTGCAAATCAAAAACTACCTGATGAATCAACCAAAAATAAAATAAGAGATAGTATTAATAACTATCAAGAAAATCTATAATTTAAGCACCATATCAATAAAATGATATGGTGTTTTCTAAAAAACAATAGTCGTCAAGTAACGATTGACCCTTAAATAATTGAACTTTAATGAGTATTATAATATAATATTAGTAATCAGAGGAGGTTAGCATGAAAATATCAGAATTATTAAAAACATATCGAAAAACAAATAGCTTAACTCAATCTGATATCGCAAGACAACTTTTTGTATCTAAACAAGCAGTAAGTAGATGGGAAAATGATTTAAGTTTACCAGATATCACCATGTACCCCAAACTTTCAGAAATGTTAGGAGTTAGTGTTGATGAATTAATGGGAAAAGAAAAAACTGAAGAAAAGGAAAAACCTAAACAAGTAAATTACAAGAAGATTATTATAACGGTTATACTATATTTACTTCTTATAATTGAAATTATTATGTTTGTGCTTATTCAAAATGCTAAAAAAACAAATTTAAGTCAAGAAGAAAAAAACTTGAAATTGGCCATAACCACTTTAGATATGGAGTTCTCAGAAGTTACATTATATGAAGAAGTTGATTTTTCGACTTGGAAAAAATTTAATGATATTAACTACCCTGTTAAAATGTATCACTTTATCTTTAAAGATGAGATAAAAACAGTAAGTAAAAAACTTAGCAGAAATTTAAGTGATAACATTATTGTTACTGCTCCCAATTTTATTAGTAATTATTTTGATAGTTGTGATTACTTTTTCTATATTCATGATGAAAAAACTGATCTATGTACTTTATACTGCTTACAAATAAATAATAAGAGGTTGATTGTGTTTAATTATTATAAGGAGGTACCGAATGAAAAAAATTATTAACCTAGTAATTGTGTTATGTCTGCTACTAGTTATAGTCAGTTGTACAAGTAATGGAACAGAGAATACAGGGCGAGAAGATCCAAAAGATAATGTTATTGAAATTGATAAAACAAATAATAATAAAAACTATTATAATACATTCATTGATTTAAGTAGTTTTATTAGTAGACTAGAAAATTTAAATGGATTTTCTGAAGAAGATAGTACAAATTATGAAGGCAAAGTTCCTACAGAATTAAAATCATTTTATGAGAATAAATTTTATATTTCTAAGTGCATTGCCCTTCCTTTATATGCTAACTCTAGGACGGAAGTATTTACACAATATGTTTCGGGCTTAATGATTGATAAACTAATTATAAGTAAAAACATCAAATTTGTTAAAAATTTATTTTCAAATAATTTAAGTGATTTGAATCATCAATTTACGTATAATCTTGATATAAATTTAGATGATATCACATATCAATATGAGTTATATGTAGATAATATCTACCAACAAATATCCTTTGGTATAGATAAAAATAATAACATTTATTTATTCGCTTATGAAAAAAGTGATATTGAAACCGATAAATATCTTATAGCACAAGGCTATTTAATAAAACCTTATAAAAACAATTTTAATGTAAAAGACATAACTACAAATGCGGTTAACAATAACAAAATGGTTGATTATAATACAGCTAGTACTTGTGGTAGAAATTTTAATATTTCTAGTAAATATATCGCTTCAGTTGATAGTACTAAAACTATAGAGTATTATTGTCTTGGCCAAAACATTATTCTTTCAAAAAATATCAAGACCGGTCAAAATCAACTTGCTTTAGTACACAATAACCAAATCATTAGAGTATGTGATGATGAAAACTTGTTTGAAAGTTTTATTAAAAGTTACTATAAATTAGATGAAAAATTTATTATAAAATACTATTACTTTACTACTTATTTAACAATATTTGAAAATGCTAATAAACCAATGAAAGGTATTGAAGTATATGCTTGGAAGGAAAAAGGTGAATTTAAAATGGTATTACTTCCAGGTACTAACCGCCATAAATTGGTAGTACAAGCAAAAGAAACTTTAACTCTAACGGTAACTGAAGCGAAAAAGATTTTAAAAGGTTACGCTAAAAATGAAGTATCGATAAATATCATTTCACCACTTGAACAAATGGAAGGAGGATATCTCGAAATAACAAATAGTAGTGCTGAGGAAAAAAATCTTATTAAAGAATTATATGAGAAATTAGAATTGGAGGGTTAAAAAATGAAAAAAACAAAAAGAATTATAATTTGTATATTAATTTGCTTAATGATGGTAAGTTTAACTAGTTGTGATTTTTTTAATAATACAAAGAAAGGTACGAAAAGTAAAATAAAATTTACTGATGTATCAGACATTCATTTTTCATTTGCATATGAAGATTTTCCATTAACTAGTAATGATGCTAATGAATTAGTTGAGGTTATCAATAATCAAACTTGGAATCTTCATATGGAAGGAAAACCAGGAGCACCAGCTAAGAGTCGTAAAAATAAAAGAACAAATGATGATCGTTTTGTTTTTTATGCTAAGGCTTTAGTTGCATCTGATACTGGTAATTTATTAGATGCTAAGGATTATGATAGAAAAGTTATTATTTCATTTGATTTTGATAAAAAATTTGAAACTGCATTTTTATGGGTTGAAAAAAGAGATGAAAATAATTCCATTATTATGCAGTATGTTCTTATAACTAATATTAAAGAAGAAGATACTAAAAAATTAAGTGAACTCGTAAAGTATTATGGAATTGATGAAACACTTAGTTTTACTGCACATAGTATTGAAATGTTTGAAAATTATGGCATTGAACTTAAAAAAGAAGAGTACGAAACATTTGAATCAACTTTATTAACTTATATTAGCAATTTTAAGTGGAATATGATGCCATATAAGGCCTATCAGGAACTCAGAACGCAATCACTTAATCAAGATGTCTATTTTGTTATGAAATATAACCGTGAGTACAACTGCCCAAATCCATTTGATTACGTGGTAATAATCGATCTTGAAAAACAAATTATTGACGCATCTTATGTTCATTCCTCTAGTTTACAATGTGCCTATACTAAAGAATTAACTAGTAAAGAGGTAAGTGAAATTAAAGAGATCATCTCTGGTGAATTTATTGAACCTATAATAGATGATAGAATTACTGGCTCAATCTTTTATGGTACTGAATTTGAAATGACCGAAACTGAGAAAGAAGAAATTTTCAATTTTCTTGATTCCATAAAATATCAAGAAGAAATTTCAAATGGATTATCTGCTGAAACAATTATTCAACAACTTTCAACTTTTACAATTGATAGGACTAAGATCGAAAAAATAGATGAAGGAAACCTTAAGTTAATTGCTAATTATACTTACATAATTAATTTTTCTGAAAAAATAATAATTAAACAGTTAAAAGGTTCAAAAAATTCAAGTTCTGCCCTTAATTATTATGCCGAACTTACAGATGCAATGATTCAAGAAATAAAAAGTATTTTTAGAACGATTCCGTTTGAACAAAAACTAGGAATAATAGTTAATGATAACATCAACTTAGAAGCTTCAATGGATGGTGTACCATATGATGATAAAATAATAAGAAAAGTTGGGACTAAGATTCAACTAACGCTTAAGCATACTTGGAGTTTTGCTTATGGTGCTAACTTTGATTCTTTAAGTGATATTATGCCAACTAAAAAAGTAGAAGTGCGAGTAAATGGTAGGTTAGTAACTCCACTACCAGAACTTAAATCTAGTGATGTAGTATATGAATTTATCGTGCCAAATAGGGATGTAACGGTAGATATAAGTTTAGTGTCACTTTCAATAGAAGGCCATATATCAACGACTGCAACCTTTGATACTAAGATACTTACAGAAACAAAGCAATATGAGATTCTTATGGCATTAGATGAATTTATTAATAAATATTATGATGAGTCTAGTTCGATCAACATTTCAGATATCTCGGCTTATATTTGTGATTACTATGGCACAATTAATGGTACCATTTTGGTTAGAATAAGTCTTGATCATATGTTGGATGAAGTTATTAAGGGTTATATTTCGCTTGATTATGCACAACAAGTACATCTTGCTCCTATCGTTGCGTATAATGATGGTTCAATATTTACCCTTAGCCAAGCTGAAAAAACTAATCTTTTAAGTAAACTTGAAGTAGATATGATTAGAAAAAGAGCTGGCGAAACAAAAATTGATGAATATAGTTATCTTACAAATGAAATTATGTTTATAAGTTCAAATAATGGAATGTACCGCTTGAATGCTAAAGTAATTAGATCAATTGATGAATTTAATAGCTATCTATTAAATAATGATATTCAAAAATATAATATGAGTTGTGAAATTTTTGAACCACTTGATGATATTTTAACTACTGATTTTTTTAACCAATATAGTATTGTTATGGTACCAGTTTATATTAATAAGAACATGTTAAGTTCATATAATCAATTTACAAAACCTTCTAATCTAAAACGAAATGATAATGTTTTATATGTCGAAATACCTTTTACTTATAGTGCTTTAGATGAATATCAATATAAAGCATATGATATAGCTCCTCTACCAACTAAACCATATACTATTTATGTACCACTAAAAGTAAATAAAGGTGATGTAAATGGTGTTAATCAAGTTTATACTCGTGATGCTCTTACATATGAAATTGTTAATAGTACAACTGAAAGTCATACTTTAATGATTGACCATCATAATAATGATTACCTTGCAAAATATCCTGGTGATACAATATATGAAAATCAAAAAGTTACGATCTATTTAAATAAAGAAAATAGTGAAAATGTATCCGTATATCTTAATGATCTATTTTATACTTCAAGTTTTGAAGAAGTATTGCTTGATGGAAAGACCGTACTAGCATTTAGTTTTATCGCTTCAAATAAAGATATTACAATTTCATTTATCCATAGTAATGTTGTTACTAAGTATTTACCGGAAACCATTCTAGATTATGAAACGCAATATAAATTAGTTTTAGCTTATCTCACCTACTATTATGGTGGTAAGTTTTATCCTGCTCCTAATTTTAGTGCTTATATGGATCAATATTTTGGCTGTTTTAATGGTCGTCATATTTATCAAGTAAATGGTAACTTTTATCAAATAGATAATTCAAAAGACCCAATAAATGGCGTAGAAGGTGTTTACTTTTATTATAATGGTAAACTTCCAATTGTTGTTTATGATGATACAATTGGATTATCAAACCATATTTATGATTTAAAACAAGCATTAATAAAAGATGTAATTACAAAAGATGAACTAATTGCTATTTCAAAAATAAACAATAAAGGCGTTCTTTACCTAAAAGATGGGCATTATGTGGTAAGTACTTCAACTGATAAATCATATGAAAGTGCTCGTACTAATGGCCGTTATAAGGAAATTTTACCATATGGCCATCAAAGCCCAAAATTAAATCCAAGTTTTGTTAGATTCTTTGATAATTATGAAGACTTTATGAAAGAATGCGAAATATTTGAATTAGCACATCTTAGAAATATTATTGATAAGGCTACTTTCAGTCAATATGTAGTAATGGTTGTACATAACCACTACAGCTCACAACCTTCATACACAAGATATCACGATATTGAGTTTAAGGAGTATAGTGGTAGAAACCCTGAGGTAATAATATCTAAATCTACTTTTTATGGTCATTGTGACGCCATAATGACGGATGTAAATTTGGTTTTTATTCCTAAAGAAAATATTTCTTCATTTATTCCGGCTGAGCTTTTAAATAATCTTTATCTTGTTTATGAAAAAAATGTAGATAAAAATGTATATTATGATAACTAGTATAGGCTAGTTATCTTTTTTCTTGTTTTATAGTTTTATTTGCTTTCTTTTCTTTCTAAAATATGGTATAATACCTAGGTTAGGAATGGTGATAGTATGTTAGATAAGTTATTATCAAGTATAAAAGAAGAATTATTTCAAGTAGTAAACAAATTAGGTTATGTAGATGGAGTGGTTGTAAAGTCAGCTGAGGATATTTTCTTAGAACTTCCTAAAGATAAAGATCACGGTGACTACGCAACTAACCTTGCGATGAAACTTACTAAAGTTGCGAAAAAAAGACCATTAGATATTGCTAGTGAAATTGTTAATAGCAGTAATTTAGAAAAAATGCATTTATCAAAAATGGAAATTGCAGGTCCTGGCTTTATCAATCTATTTTTAGATTTAAACTATCTACATGATATTATTTTCAAAATTCAAAATGAAAAAGAAAATTACGGTAATCTAGAAATTGGAAAAGGTGAAAATATTGATTTAGAGTATGTAAGTGCCAACCCTACAGGCTATTTACATGTTGGCCATGGACGTGGTGCCGCATATGGTGATTCATTATCAAGAATCATGAAAAAAGCTGGTTATAAAGTAAACCGTGAACATTATGTCAATGATGCTGGTAATCAAATAACTAACATGGCATTAAGCGTTTATGAACGTTATAAAGAATTATATGGTATCGCTCCCGAAATGAAAGATGATTATTATCATGGTAAAGAAATAATTAAAGTTGCGGAAGACATTAAAGCTGAATATGGCGACAAATTCTTAAACAATTTTGATATCGATTTCTTTAAAGAATATGGAACTAATAAACTTCTTAATAATTTAAAGAAAGACTTAAAACGTTTCAATGTAGAGTTTGATACATGGTTTAGTGAAAAGAGTTTGTACCGCGCTGGTGCTGTCCAAAAGGTATTAGAGAAGTTAAAAGAAGATGGCAATACTTATGTTCAAGATGGAGCAATTTGGCTTAAGACTACTAAATATAACGATGAAAAAGACCGCGTTATTGTAAAGAGTGATGGCAGTTATACATATCTTTTACCTGATATTGCTTATCATGCGAATAAATTATCACGTGGTTACACTCATTTAATTGATGTATTAGGTGCTGACCATCATGGTTATATCGAAAGACTTAAAGCAGCCGTTTCAATGGTTGGTGGAAATGCTAACTTAATTGACATTGAAATCTTACAAATGGTAAGAGTAATGGAAAATGGTGAAGAAGTAAAAATGAGTAAACGTAGTGGTAAAGCTATTACCCTAAGTGATTTACTAGATGAAGTTGGTAGTGATGCATTAAGATACTTCTATGTTGCGAAATCATTAAGTACCCATATGGATTTAGACCTTGATTTAATGAAACAAAAATCAAACGATAATCCAGTTTTCTATGCTCAATACGCTAATGCTAGAATTTGTAGTGTTATTAAAAATTATGAAAGTACTGGTAAAATATTTGTGCCTGTAACAGAATTTAAAACTATAGATTTAAATAAAACTAAAGATATTTGTCTATTATTACTTCAATATCCTAGTGTTATTCAAGAAGCCGCAACCAAACGTTTAGTTCATAAATTAACTCATTTTATTAATGAACTTGCTTACCTTCTTCATAGCTACTATAATGATGAAAAAATTATTACCGAAAATGAAGAACTAACTCGTGAAAAACTTACAATAATAACAGCTATCCAAACTGTTTTAGTAGATGCATTAAATTTAATTGGTGTTAGTGCCCCTGAAAAAATGTAGTATAAATAATAAAAAATATAAATAAAAAAACAAGTGTCACAAATTTAACAAAATGATTGATTTGTGACACTTATTTACTAAAAAGAGGTGTTTTTAACACCTCCTTTTAAATTGCTATTTTTTCGCAAGTAGTGATAAAACACCATTAACAATACAAATAACACCAACAACGACGCAAATAATATCAATTGCGGCCCAGTGGCTTACTACTAATAAAATACCTATAACAATTGTGATTATTGCGGTTAAAAGTCCCCATAGGCTGTTTTTCTTAAAGCTATTTAGTAAATCTAAAATACCTTTAATGATAATTAAAATACCGAAAATGATTAGGATTATTTCCACAAATAACCAACCACCTAAAATAATGATTGCACCAATAGCGATGCTAACAACACCAGTTACAGTATCTTTATTAACAATGCTAACAATACCATAAACGATGAATAAAACACCGACAACAGTCATTAAAATGTTTAACATAGATGATCTAAATACACAAAATAAAATACCTACAGCAATGTATAAAAGTGCATTAAGAAGACTATTGTTAGAAAATTTAAATTGTTTTTTCTTTGCCATATTTTCACCCCCTATTTGAGTTTGATAATATTATAAATGGCTTCTATAATATTATAATTTTTAAACGTAATAATTATACCATAATTTAACTTAAAATTATTAAAATTTGATATTTTTAATGTGATTAATTTAAATCAGTTCAATAGTTTTATTAACAAGATATAAAGGAATGTTAATTATTTTGCCATTTTTAATATAGTTGCGCCTTGAATATCTAATGCCTTGTAGTTCGTTGTTTTCATTTATACATTTTTTAAAAGAAGGAGATGATTTGTCTTCGCCTGCTTTTACTTCAATAATATTAATACTAGTTTTATTTTGCATAATAAAATCTAGTTCACTATTTTTGTTTGAAAAATAATATAAGTCACTGCCATATGTACTTTTTAATTGTTGTAAAACGTAGTTTTCGGTAAGTGGTCCTTTAAATTGATAATCTGACTTTAACAAAATAGAACTATTGTCAATGTTTGCCATACACTTTAATAAGCCAGTATCAAAAACAAAAAGTTTAAAACTATCTAATTTAGCATAAACAGATAAGGGATAGTCTATTTTAGATAAATTATATACACGATTTAGCATGCCAGCGGAAACTAACCACTCGATTGCTTCTTCATAATCCCTAGCTCTTGCGCCTTCTCTAATTGAATTATAAATAAATTTTTCGTTCTCTTTAGCTAGTTGAGTAGTAATACTTCTAAAAACCATGAAAATTTTACCACTAGTTATTTTTCCATTGTGTTTGGAAAAATCATTTTCATATAGGCTAATCAATTCTTTCTGAATTTGTATTATTTTTTGAGGATCCTTGTATGTTATCCATGATGAAACGCATTCTGGCATTCCCCCAATAATTAAATAATTATTGTATGCTTCAAGTAGCCGGTTATGAAAAATTTCATCAATTGCTTGGTTATTAGTGATACTTTCATAGTAATTATATAATGGCTCATTTGTCGCCATTAAAAATTCACAAAAGTTAAGAGGATAAATTTCAAGTAAATTTACCATGCCTACAGGGTATGATTTAGGTTTAGCAAGTAATGTTCCAAGTAAACTTCCAGCAGCTATTATGTGATATTCATTAGCTTTTTCATAAAAGTATTTAAGAGTATTTAGTGCTTCAGGACATTCTTGAATTTCATCGAATATAATTAATGTAGATCCAGGAATGATTTTAATATTATTAAGTAGTGATAATATTTCAATAATTCTATGAGGATTTTTATTGTTGGTAAATATTGATTTTAGTTCATTATCTTCATCGAAGTTACAATAAACGAAATTATCGTAGAAACTTTTTCCAAATTCTTTCATTATCCAAGTCTTACCAACTTGGCGAGCTCCTCTTATAACAAGAGGCTTTCGGTCTGGACTATCCTTCCATTTTTGTAGCCTTGTCATTACATATCTTTTCATAATATTTCCTCCTTTAGTTTATTCGTATATAATTTAATCAGAGATTTCTATCTGATTT
>ULWL01024998.1_pt1 | contig 32817 bp, 32 predicted proteins | sample 1960171 | NCBI WGS metagenome assembly ULWL01 (sample SAMEA4835807, study PRJEB28245) | human gut metagenome | biome: gut microbiome; material: fecal sample | place: Denmark | collected 2008 | reverse complement strand
TGCCATAGCAATATGGCAAGGCGCCGGGTTCTTACCCTACTGACCGTGAGCATTGCACCGATTCCTTTTTCCACACTTGCCAACCGCGAATGGGGCGCGATGGGGACCAATTACCTGCGCTCCCTGTTCGCCCTTGGCTTCCAGGGATTCCTTATCCTGATCTGTGTTGCGATTTACGCGGTGCTGGTCCAATCCATCCCATCTTCCAGCAGCGTACACGCCGCGATCTGGGGCACAGCAGGCTATACGGTGCTGCTGGCCTTTGCCCTGTTTAAGACAGGTTCGCTATCCAAATCTATTTTCAATGCACACTGACGTATGTTCTAAAAAGTAAAGGAGATGTTTTATGAGTAATAACAATACTGCTGCAAATCCCACTGTCCCGGAAACAAACGGGGACCTGCCTTTCAAGCTGGATGTGCGTGTCCGGCCTATCGCTCCTATGGGAAACCTGCTGGCCTATGCCAACGTCACCATCGGGGGCTGTTTTAAGATTGACGGCTTTCGGATCTGTTCCGGTGAAAAGGGGCTGTATGTCAATATGCCCTCCACCCAGGACAACAAAGGGAACTGGAGGGATGTCTGCTGGCCGGTGACGGCGGATTTTCGCCGCCAGCTCAATGAAGCGCTGATTGAAGGATACGGCGCGGCCATTGAAAACCTGCAGGCGACTTTGGAAGCTACGAAAGGCGCCGCGGAAAAGCCTTCGCTGACCGGGGCGCTGAAAGAGAACGCCGGTAAAGTGAAAAGCCAGCCGGTGAAGGCAGCCGCCGCCAAAGACGGTCCCTCCCGCTGATGCCGGAGACTAAAAAATACGGGATCATCTATGCGGATCCTCCCTGGCGTTACGATATGAAGCGGGGCCACGGGGTTGCGGAAAACCACTATCCCACAATGAGTATTGAAGAAATCTGCGCGCTTCCGGTTGCGGACCTTGCGGCCAAGGACAGCGCGCTTTTTCTTTGGGGTACATTTCCCCAGCTTAAAGAAGCGTTCCGTGTCATAGACGCCTGGGGATTCCAGTATAAAACACTGGCTTTCCTGTGGCTGAAACAAAACCGCAAAGCGGACACCTGGTTTTACGGCATGGGGTTCTGGACGCGCTCTAACGCGGAAGTGTGCCTTCTGGCTACCCGCGGCCATCCGAAACGGCAGAGCGCCGGAATCCATCAGTTTGTCATTTCCCATATCGAGCAGCACAGCAAAAAGCCGGATATTGTGCGGGATAAGATCGTCAAGCTGATGGGCGACCAGCCCAGGGTAGAGCTTTTTGCCCGCCAGAAAACGCCGGGTTGGGATGTATGGGGCAACGAAGTCGATTGCACGATCACCCTCCCGGCGGGAAAGGAGGAAATTTGAGTTTGGAACAGGAAGCGAAACGGATGCTGATGGAGCGTTTGGATGACTGCCTGAAAGTCCATGCGGATTTGCTGGACTCACAGGACATTGGCAGTATTTATGAGCTGCAGGACCTCGCCCAGCTCCATTACTATTTGAAAGTGGAGCATCCTTTTACCCCGGCGGAGGTAGAGGCTCTGCTGTCGTTTCAGGACCCGTTGGAAGTTGCCCGCTGGTGCAAAGAGGAAAACACCCATACCCACAGCTTTCCTATCTGCGAACTGCTGGAGAAAATCGGCGCATACCAAAAATTTGACCGGTTTTCTCCGGCCCAGGCAGATCCAAGAACAGAACTGATAAAACGCCTGGGCCAGAATTACTTTGCCTACATGGAAAAGCTGGATTCCCTCAGTACGGGCGCGCTGGTCGCAAACGCGAGGGAGATTGCGACTGTCCAGGAAGTTTACACCTATCTGGCCGAACACTATACCTTTCAGCCGGGAGAAGCCGAACTGCTGCTCCGGCTGGATGACCCTTTGGGCTATATAGCCGGCAGATGGCCCCAAAATGTCTACGATACCTTTCCTGTGGAAGATAAAGTTGCGGAAGATATTTGGGAAATATCACAGGAGGCGGAACCTTTGCAGCTCCAGGCGAGCGGTTCCGTGAAAGACCGGCTGCAAAAGGCTATTGAGCAGAGTTCCCGCATGGGTGATCCTGATAAAAAGCCGCGCTTTGAGAAAGAGCGGTAAAGCGCAAAATATGGATTGTTCCTGCCCTTTTTTACAGCGGCAGGCGTTTGAAGGAAAGAAGGTGATTTTTTGCCCTATGTACCGGTTCCAAAGGATTTGACGAAGGTTAAGACCAAAGTTGCCTTTAATCTGACGAAAAGGCAGCTTATTTTTTTCAGCATTGCCGGGGCGGTTGGCCTGCCGGTGTATTTTCTCACCCGCTCGGCGATTGGGAATACCGCTTCGGTGCTTTTGATGATCGGGCTTATGATGCCCTTTTTCTTTATGGCGATGTATGAGCGTGACGGCCAGCCCGCGGAGAAGATTCTGAAAAATATGATCCGTCACCGCCTGTGGCCGGAGACGCGCCCATATAAAACCCGGAACTTTTATAAAATCATGTCAAAGAAGGAGGAAATAAGTATTGCCAAAAACCAAACAGCAGGAAGCGCAGGAAAAGCGCCTGCAGGCAAACATCCAGCAGGCGCGAAAAAACCGGTCCGCAGTAAAAAAGGCCGGTAAAAAATCTGGGCCTCATGCAAAGCCGCCTGGCAAGGGCGGCTTTTTCAGTGGAGTAAAGCGGGACGCGCCGCAGACAGCCCAGCAGACGATCCCCTACCGGGAGATCTATAAGGACGGGATCTGCCGCGTCAATGATAAGCTGTACACCAAGACCATTCAGTTTTTCGATATTAACTACCAGCTTGCCCAGGCGGACGATAAGGCGCAGATTTTCGAGAATTACTGTGATTTTCTCAATTACTTTGATTCTACCATCAGCGTCCAGCTCACCTTTATCAACCAGCGGGCCAATATGCAGGACTTTTCCAAAAGCATTGCGATCCCGCCCCAGGGGGACGAGTATGACGACATCCGGCGTGAGTACGCGGAGATGCTTAAAAACCAGCTCGAAAAAGGCAACAACGGCCTTGCCAAACGCAAGTATATCACTTTTGGCATTGAGGCGGACGACCTGCGTACCGCTAAAATGCGGCTGGAGCGCGTGGAAACGGATGTGCTGAACAACTTTAAGACCCTGGGCGTCCAGGCGGTCCCGTTAAGCGGGCTGGAACGGCTGGAGCTTCTGCACAGCCAGCTCCATCCAAGCGGTCAGGAGAAATTTAAGTTTGCCTGGAGCGACCTTGCCAAAACCGGCCTTTCCACAAAGGATTTTATCGCGCCTACCAGTTTTACCTTCTCGAAGGATGGCAAGACCTTCCGCATTGGGGAGTATTCCGGCGCCATGTCCTTTTTGCAGATCTTAGCGCCGGAGCTGACGGACCGGATGCTGGCCGAATTTCTGGACCTGGACGACGCGGTGACGGTCAACCTTCATATCCAGTCTATCGACCAGGCCACAGCGATCCGCAATATCAAGCGGAAAATGAGCGACCTGCAGAAAATGAAGATCGAGGAACAGAAAAAGGCGGTGCGGGCCGGATATGATATGGACATCATTCCCACGGACCTTGCCACCTACGGGGAGGAAGCCCAAAACCTGCTTCAAGATCTGCAATCCCGGAATGAGCGTATGTTTTTGGTAACGGTGCTGGTACAGAACATCGCCCCGAAAAGGCAAAAGCTGTTCAGTGATATTATGGCTGCCTCCGGTATTGCCCAGAAGTATAACTGTGCGCTGAAACGCCTGGACTACCAGCAGGAACAGGGCCTTATGTCCTCCCTGGCGCTGGGCCAGAACCAGATCGAGATACAGCGGGGCCTCACCACCAGCAGCACCGCTATTTTCGTACCCTTTACCACCTGCGAACTGTTCCAGGATGGGCAGGCATTGTATTACGGTCTCAACGCCATTTCCTCAAACCTGATTATGGCGAACCGCAAGCTGCTGAAAAACCCCAATGGATTGTTTCTTGGCACGCCCGGTAGCGGCAAATCATTCAGCGCCAAGCGCGAGATCGTCAACGTGTTCCTGCTGACGGATGATTCCATCATTATCGCGGACCCGGAAAATGAATATGGCCCGCTGGTAAAACGCTTTGGAAAACAGGGGCAGGTCATTGACCTTTCGCCCACTTCCTCCAACTATATCAATCCGTTGGACATTAACCTGGATTACAGCGATGACGAGAACCCCATTACATTAAAGAGCGATTTTGTCCTCTCTTTGTGTGACCTGATTATCGGCGGCAAGGATGGGCTTACCCCTATCGAGAAAACCATCATTGACCGCTGCACCCGCCTGGTGTACCGGGATTATCTGCAGGACCCCCGCCCGGAGAATATGCCAATCCTGGGCGACCTGTATGAACTGCTTCGCAAGCAAAGCGAGCCGGAGGCCCAGAATATCGCTACTGCCCTTGAAATCTATGTCAACGGCAGCTTAAATGTGTTTAATCATAGGAGCAACATCGACATGGACAGCCACCGCGTCCTGTGCTTCCAGCTTAAATCCCTGGGCAAAGCCTTGAAAGAGATCGGGCTGCTTATCATGCAGGACGCCGTGTGGAACCGCGTCACCGCCAACCGGGAGAAGCATAAAACGACCTGGTTCTATATTGATGAATTTCATCTCCTGCTCAAAGGCCAGACCGGTGCTTTTTCCGTTGAGATCTGGAAGCGGTTCAGAAAATGGGGCGGGATTCCGAGCGGCCTGACGCAAAATGTGAAGGACCTGCTGGCTTCCCGTGAGATCGAGAACATTTTTGAAAACTCGGATTTCATCTACATGCTGAACCAAGCTCAGGGCGACAGGCAGATTCTGGCAAAACAGCTTGGGATTAGCCCGACGCAGCTTTCCTATGTGACCCACAGCGGACCCGGCGAGGGCCTTTTGTTTTTCGGAAACGTGATTATCCCCTTTGTCGATCACTTCCCGAAGGATACCAGCCTGTATCAGATCATGACGACCCGCCCGGAGGAAGTCGCGGAGGCTGGAACGTGATAATCTTCTTCACCGCCTGGCGTATGGGAGGTGATGTAGTTGCCAAGGGATGAAGAATTTAGAGCAAAGGAAAAGAAATTTCACAAGATGACCCGTGACGGGCTGGTGGAACGGGGCGCGGCCTCCGGCGAGGAAACCCGTATCAGTGGCCGGGAACAGGATTTTGATTTGCGGCAGGCAAGGGATTCTCCTGACTCTTTGGAGGACCTGTCGGTCAAAGCCCGCCATACCCGGCAGCAAAGGCCGAAAAACGGTGACGCCCCGCAGATAGAGCCGGTGGAGGATGCGGATGCTTTCCCTCTGGAGGATTTGCAGACGGAAGCCCATGAGGACGCCCCACGGGAGGAACCGCGGGAGAAATCCGGCAACCGGCGTACCCGCTATCAGCAGAAGTTTTCCGAGTCCAGCAGCGCCAGTGAAGCTGCCACCGAGCAGCCCCGTACCTCAAAACTGCAATTTGCCGAGGACGAGCTGCCGCCGGATGCCCCCGGCAAAAAGCTGATGAAGGCCCGGCAGAAGGCGGAACGGACCGCCCGGAAGCTGGAACAGGCCGAAGGCAATCTTCCGGCTAGGCGGAAACTGCGGCTGGAGGTGGAGCCGGACGCTGCCACCGGCAACGCCAAACGGCGCTTAAAATTTGAAAAAGAAGTGATCTCCCAACCGGAACACATAAAAGGCGCCAAGCCTCTGCGCCCGGTAAAAAAAGGCGCAAACGCGGCCATCGGATATGCCCATAAGAAAATCTATGAGAATGAACATGAAAACGTGGGCATTGAGGCGGCCCATCGCACAGAGCTGGTGGCGGAGGGAGGGCTTCGCGCCCTGAACCACCGCCGGAAAACCTCCCCTTACCGCAAAGTGGCCCGGCTGCAGAAAAAGACGGTGAAAACCCGCGCAAGGGCGGCTTACCAGCAGGCCCTTCACGATAACCCCAAGCTGCAGAGCAATGTGTTTTCCCGCATGTGGCAGAAGCACCGCTTAAAAAGGGAGTACGCCAAGGCCGCCAGGACCGCCCGGCGCACCGGGCAGGCTGCCGGGAAAACGGCCGCTGTCACGAAAAAAGCCGGAGGCGCGGTTGGGCGTTTTGCCAGCCGCCACCCGGCCCTCTGCCTGATGGCGGCGCTCCTGTTTTTGATCGTTGTCCTGATTTTTTCCCTTTTTTCTTCCTGTTCCAGCATAGGGACAGGCGGTGCCGGCGCGATTGCGGCGTCCAGCTATACCGCGGAAGATCAGGACATCAACAATGCCGAGCTGGTTTATACGGAGTGGGAAACCGATCTGCAAATGCAGATTGACAATGCCGAAGCGGACCACCCCGGCTACGATGAATACCGCTACCATGTGGGCAATATCGGGCACAACCCCTTTGAGCTGATGGGATTCCTCACCGCGTCCTATCAAGCCTTCCAGTATGAGGATATTGAGGCGGTGCTGCAGGAGCTTTTTGCCGAGCAGTATTCCCTCGAATTTGTGGAGGAAGTGGAGACCCGCACCCGCACGGAAACCCGAACAGACCCCAGTACCGGCGAGACCTATGAGGTGGAAGTGACTTATGAATGGCGGATTCTCAATATCAACCTGACGGCCAAATCCTTTACGGATGTGATCGCCGCCCGTATGGACACGGAACAGGCCCAGCTTTTTAATATCCTGATGATGACGAAGGGCAACCGCCAGTATGTCTCCAACGTGTTTGGCGATACCAACTGGCTCCCTTATGTCACAAGCTACTATGGCTACCGCGTCCACCCCATCAGCGGAGAAAAGAACTATCATAAGGCGGTGGATATTGGGATGCCCCAGGGCACGGAGATTTTGGCCGGGCATGACGGCGTGGTAACGCAGGCCGGGGAAGCAGGCAGCTACGGGCTGATCGTGGTGCTGGAGGGCGCCATGGAGGACGGGCGGACCCTTACCACAAAATACGCCCACTGCTCGGAACTTCTGGTGTCGGCCGGGCAGGAAGTCAAACAGGGAGATGTCATTGCCAAAGTGGGCAGCACCGGTGATTCCACCGGGCCGCACCTTCACCTGGAAGTGCTGGTGGATGGGCAGTACCTTAATCCCCTGTATTTTACCGATACCGGCGACCATACCGGGACCAGCCTGATCCCTGGAAGCGCGGGCGGGCCGGAAATCCCCGCATATCCCGGCGCTCCTATGGGTGATGGCGATTATGCGGCGCTGATTACGGAGGCGCAGAAACATCTCGGAAAGCCTTATGTGTTCGGCGCTTCGGGACCAAACAGCTTTGATTGCAGCGGCTTTGTTTCCTATGTCCTCAATCAGAGCGGTGTTGCCAGTGTGGGACGCTCCACAGCCCAGGGGCTTTTCAACATGAGCACCCCTGTTTCCAGAGAGAACGCCCAGCCGGGAGACCTGATTTTCTTTACCGGTACCTATTCGGCGGGCACGCCTGTAACCCATGTAGGGATCTATATCGGCAACGGGCAGATGATCCATGCCGGGGACCCGGTACAGTATGCCAATATCAATACATCCTACTGGACCGAACATTTTTACGCATTTGGGCGTATCTCAACCAATTAAAGATCGGAGGTAATAAATTGAATCCCAAAATTGACAAACTCGCAAGGGATATAGAAAAAACGGAAAAGAAAATCGCAGACCTGCAAAAAAAGCTGGAGCTTTTCAAAGAGGAAAAGATCCGGCTGGAGAACGAGGATTACGGCGATATTGGCCGTGATTTCCACCTGACCCCGAAGGAGCTGGCAGAATTTTTGAAGGCGCACAGGGCTGGGACCCTTACGGTCCCGGAGGCCGCCCCTCCTGCGGGAGAACAGGAGGCCGGCCATGAAGAATAAAGTGAGGAATGTTCTGGCGGCGCTTGTGCTTTGCATGAGCGCCGTTGCCCTGCCTGTCACCGCTTACGCTTCCACGGGCAGCGATACCACGCCGCCCACCCTTACCGCGGCCTTAAAGGACGATAAGCTGGCGGTGGAGGCCAGCGATGATATGTCCGGCGTGGAGGCGGTGTATGTGGATGATACCCGGATCAACAGCCTTGTCAACGGCAAGGGGACCGTGGCCTTGAAGGATTACGCCGGGGACGGCAAGGAAGTGACGGTTTACGCGGTGGACTATTCCGGCAACCGCTCCAAAGAGGTAAAGCTGGATAACCCTTATTATGAGGAACCGGCGCAGACCCAGGCGGCTTCCTCTGCCGCGCTCCAATCTTCCAGTGGGGAAACCCAGGCTGCGCCTTCCACGACCCCCGCGCCTTCTCCTTCGGCAAACAATGCGTCCAACAGTTCAAGCAATTCGGAAAGCAGCCAGGCTGCCCAGACCCCTTCGACCTCCCAGGAAGAAACAGAGGCTTCTTCTGAAAGCTCTGTCGCGGAGGATGAAACGGAGTCGGCTGTGCCGGAAGGGGCCTTTACCCCGGAAGGCACCGGCACGGTCCTGGACTCAGCCACCGGGCAGGAAGATGATAAGCAGTTTTATACCATCACCACCGCGGACGGAAATGTGTTTTACCTTATCATTGACGGAAAGCGGGATTCGGAAAACGTCTACTTCCTGAATGGCGTTACGGAGGAAGATCTGCTCTCCCTGGCCCAGCAGGATAATGGCGGCGAAAGCGCCATTGAGGTTGTCACCTGCAACTGTACGGAAAAATGCGAGGCGGGCGCGGTGAATACCGATTGCCCGGTCTGCAAAAATGACCTGAACGGCTGCCTGGGGAAAGTAACGGAAGAACCGGCGCCGGAGGAAACCGAGCAGCCGGAAGCCGAGACGGAGAAATCCGGCGGCAACACCGGCATGATTATCTTCCTGGTGATCGCTCTTGTGGCTGCTGGCGGGCTGGGTTATTACTTCAAGATCGTGCGCCCGAAACAGCAGGCGGCTATGGACGAGGACGAGTTCGAGGATGACGGTTACGGGGAAGATGATGAGACCAATGAGGCATACGGGGAACCGGATTACCTTACCGAAGATGATTTTGACGACAAGGACAGCAAATAAGGCTGTCCTTTATTTTTAAGAAAGCGAGGATTTTTCATGGAGAAAACAAAAACGTGCCGCCGCGGTCTGAAACGGCTGCTGGCCTTTCTTCTCAGCGCGCTGTGCCTCCTGGGGCTGCTGCCTATGTCTGCCTTTGCCATGGAGCCGGGGCAGACGGCAAGCTCCTGGCTGGGCGATCAGTATGTGGGATCTGACGGGCAGCATTACTACTCGCCCGCGCCCTACACCTATCTGGTCTACAATTCCGATGGGACTATGGATGTACGCACCAGCTCCGGCGGCAGCGCTTACCGCCACTATATGCTGACCGTTTCCGATGGGACCAGCCATCAGGTTTATTGTGTGGAGAGCGGGATTCCCTACAATACCTCTGATAACACCTATACATCAGAGAGCGGGACGAACAGCCAATACTTAAACCTGCTTCCTGCCGAAGCCAGACGGGGCATTACCCTGACGGCGATCTATGGCTGGAAGCCGGGCGCAAGCCTTCCGGTCTCCGGTATCAACGAGGATGACTATAAGATGGCGACCCAGATCATCCTCTGGGAGTACCAGCAGCAGCTCCGCAGCGACCCATACAGCCGCCACGGGAACGGCCATGCGTCAGCGGATCAGTATTACAGCGTGATCGCCGGCCGCCCCGCAGAAAAAGCGTACAACTGGATCTTGGAGCAGGTGGCTTCCCATTCCACGGTCCCCTCTTTTACTTCTTCCAGTAAAGGCGGGGCGCCGGAACTGGAACTGAAATGGGATTCGGAACAGAGGGTTTATACCCTGACCGTTACCGATACGAATAACCTGGGGATTGACCTGGATCTGCTTTCCGGCAGCGGCGTGTCTGTCACAAGGAACGGCAATCAGTATACCTTCACAAGCAAGGATATGATTATGGACCCTGTGACCTTTGAATTTCGGAAAGATATTCCGGTTGCCAATGATATGCTGATCTGGGGCAGGCCCGGCTACCAGACCATGATGACCGGAGCCAGTGACCCGGTATCATTTTTTGTAAAAATCAAGACAGAAACCTATGGCACCGCAAAACTTGTCAAGACCAGCGAGGACGGCATTGTGTCCGGGATTTCCTTCAACATTTCCGGTACGGATCTTCTTGGAAATGAAATCAATGAGAACGTGACAACCGGGGAAAACGGGCAGATTGAAAAGAAGCTCCTTCCCGGCACTTATCTTGTGACAGAAATCCCGGTTGACCGCTATGTAACGCCTGCCTCGCAGTATGTCACCATTGAAAGCGGACAGACTTCCACCGTCCATTTCAGCAACATTTTGAAGAAATTCCGTGTCCATGTGGTAAAGAGCGACGCAGATACGGGCACTGCCCAGGGGGATGCGACCCTTGCCGGAGCGACTTACGGGATCTATAACAACGGCGAACTGGTCGATACCTATACCACGGATGCAGACGGCAGCTTTATGACCCGCTATTATGTGTGCGGGGACGCCTGGACGATCCGTGAAATCTCCCCCAGCACCGGGTATCTGCTCAACGAGACTGTCTACGAAGTCGGCGCTTCTCCTTCCCTGTATGAGATTGAGCTGAATACAGCGGAGAGCCAGGTCACGGAAACGGTGATCTATGGGAACATCCAGCTTGTGAAGCATACCGATGAGACGGACCCGGATGTGCCGGAAGATGAAAACACCGAGGAACCCAATGAGGGTGTGGTGGAACGCCCGGAAGCCGGCGCCGTTTTTGAGGTTTACTTAAAAGCAGCAGGCAGCTATGACAACGCGAAGGAAAGCGAGCGCGACCTGCTCACAACGGACAGCGACGGATTTGCCGCTTCCAAACAGCTCCCTTACGGGCACTATACCGTACATCAGGTTGCCGGTGAGGACGGAAAAGGGTTTGTGCCGGACTTTACAGTCTTTATTTCTTCCAATGGGGAAACGTACAGCTATATCCTGAACAACCGCACTATTACGGCCCGGCTGAAAGTGGAAAAATGTGATGCAGAGACGGGAAATATCATTCCCATGACCGGCACCGGCTTTAAGATCAAAGACCTTTCCACCGGGGAATTTATCGCCCAGGACATCTACTATCCAAACCCGGAGACGCTTGACACCTTCTATGTTTCGGATGAAGGCTGGCTGATGCTGCCGGAACCTCTGCCCGTGGGAAATTACGAACTGCATGAGGTGGCTGCTCCATACGGCTATGTGTTATCCAATGAGCCTGTGCCTTTTACCATTGACGGCAGCGAGGCGACTGTAACCGTTACGCAGTATAATATGCCGCAGAAAGGCCAGCTCACCATTACAAAAACCGGCGAGGTATTCGCTTCTGTCCAGGAAAACGATGGCCTCTATCAGCCGGTATACGAGGTCCGGGGACTTTCCGGCGCGGTCTATGATGTGATTGCCGACGAAGATATTTACACCGGGGACGGCACCCTGCGGGCGGCAAAAGACACGGTGGTGGAAACACTGACTACCGGCGAGGATGGAACTGCCCAGAGCGGGCTCCTGTATCTGGGCCGCTACCGTCTGGAAGAACGCCAGGCGCCGGAGGGCATGGTGCTAAATTCACAGCCGGAATATGTGGAGCTGACCTATGCCGGGGAAACGGTGGACGTGACCCAGAGCGCAGCCGGACTTTACGATGAACGCCAGAAGGTCGATGTGACCCTGTTCAAAGCACTGGAAACGGATGAGGTTTTCGGGTTAGGCATGAATGAAGAATACAAGGATATTTCCTTTGGGCTTTATGCTTCCGCAGACCTGACAGCGGCGGACGGCAGCGTGATCCCGGAGGACGGGCTTCTGGAAGTGGTTTCTGTTTCCGCAAATGAGGCTGGCGGCTATGACGCGTCCTTTGCCTCTGATCTGCCTTTTGGAAGCTACTATGTAAAGGAACGAACCACCAATGACGCTTATATCCTGTCAGATACGGAATATCCGGTGGACTTCGCGTATGCCGGGCAGGAAACCGCTCTGGTTACGATTGCGGTCAATGACGGCGAGGCCATTTCCAATGAGATGATCCGCGGGCGCATTGACGGCGTGAAATACGGCGAGGACCCCGAAGGCGGTGAGGACCTTACCCTGGAGGGCGCGCTGATCGGCCTGTTTGCTCCCGGCACGGAAGAATTTACCGAGGAAAATGCCCTGCTGGTGACGACTTCCGAGGAAAACGGAGCCTTCTCCTTTGAGGACGTGCCTTTCGGCCATTGGATCATCAAGGAGATTGCCAGCCCTTCGGCCCTGTACTCCATCAGCCCGGAACAGCACCATATCTATATCGGCACCGATGGGCAGACCGTTGAAATCGAGATTGACAATACCCTGATCCACGGTACGGTGCAGATTATCAAGACTGAGGCTGTGGACGAATTGAAGTCTATCCAGGAGAACGGGGAAAACACTTCTGAAAGTGAGGCTGGTGAGACGGCAGAAAGCGCCGATGATGATACCGGCGAGGACACTGCGGACAATCCATTCCTCCACCGGCTGCCCGGCGCTGTCTTTGAGCTTTATGAGGACACCAACGGCGATAAGGCATTTGATGAAAGCGATGCCCTGATCGGGGAACTGACCGAAACCGATGAAGGGTTCCATGAAATGAGCGGCCTTTTGGCGAAGGGCTATTTTGTCAAAGAGAAAACGGCCCCGGAAGGCCACAAACTGGACCCCAACGCCTACTATTTTGAGATCACCACGGACGGGCAGGTTGTCGTTGTGGAAAATAGCGAGGCTGGCCGCGGCTTTGTCAATGAGGCGTACCGCGGCAACCTGAAAATCACGAAGGATTCCAGCGATGGCCGCAAGGACGGCTTTGTCTTTGAGGTGAAAAGTGAGGATGGCACCTACTGCGAGACTTTCACAAGCCCGGAGGATGGTATCATCCTGATCGAAGGGCTGCGCGTGGGCAAATACACTGTGACCGAGGTGAAAAATAAGGCCAGCGAGGACTATATCATCCCGGATGGCGCCACGGTGGAGATCAAGGCCGATGAAACCGCCGAGGTGAGCTTCTTCAATGAAAAGCCGGAGGAAGAAACCCCGGAAACGCCTGATACGCCGGATAACCCGGATAGCCCGGCAACGCCTTCCAATCCTTCCAAGCCGGTCCCGCAGACAGGCGATGATTATAACCTGTATATCTGGATCGGCGTGTTGGGCGTGGCGGTGATCGGCAGCGGTGTTGTCCTTTTTCTGTGCGCTTACAAGAAAAAGGGACAGAAGGCCAGCCCCGGACGCCGCAAAGCGGCAGCCGGCGTGCTTCTGATCTGCATTGCCATGGCAGTAGGCAGCGGCTTTATGCTGGCGCGGGAGATCGGCCAGTACAAGGAAAGCGCCGATACCTATGCCGGGCTTTCGGAATATGTCACCCCGGCAGAGACGGACGGGGAAAAAGAGAACGCGGAGGCGCCGGAGGGAACCGGCGCTTCCTCCGTTTCCCTTCCCATGGTGGACTTTGAAAGCCTGCTGGCTCAGGGACCGGATGTCAAGGCATGGCTGGAGCTTCCCGGCACGGTTATTCAGTACCCGGTAACGCAGGGCGAAGATAACAGCTACTACCTGAAACACCTGTATGACGGTACGGCAAACAAGGTGGGCTGCCTGTTCATCGACTATGAAAACGCGGAGGATTTTTCCGACAACAACACGATCATCTATGGGCACAACATGCGGGACGGCTCCATGTTCTCCACGCTGGTGGAATACAAAGCGCAGGCTTATTATGACGAACATCCGGAAATGTACCTGGTAACGCCGGAAGGCGGTTATGTGGTCGAGGTGTTTTCCGCATTTGTGGCAAGCCCGGAGGAATCCGGCAGCGAAACTTCTCCCTGGGCGCTGGAATGGAAAGACAGCGGCGCTTATACGACCTGGCTTTCCGCAATGCAGGAGCGTTCTGTGATCGAAACGGGCGTCTCCGTCACTTCCAGCGACAAGGTGCTGACCCTTTCCACCTGTACCAATGGCGGCGCTGACCGCTTTATCGTCATGGGCAGGCTGGTAGATGTAACTGAATAACAATTTTTCATAAGATGGCGCGGGATGCCGGATGCTCCCGCGCCTATCTCTATATATGGAGGATTTGCAATGGTAAATAACATTGTTCCTATTCCCGGATATGTCCATCTCTACCGCTCCATGCTGCGGTTTTACGATATGCCCAGCGCGGAGCTGAAAGAAATGCTCTATCTTCTGAATACCGCCAACCTGGACAGCTATGGCTTCCACCACCCGGAGGCGCATGTGGTCGAGAGCGGCCCGGTAGCTTTCTGCGGCTGGCTGGATCATCGGTATGCCCGCCCTTACCGGACGGAAGTGCAACTTTATAAATCCCTGCTGGCTCTGAAACGCAGCATTGACCGGGATTGCATTGTCACCTCCCAGCGAGAGGCCCTTCAAATGCTCCGGTGCGTGATCTCCAACCTGGAATACCGCTTTTATAAAGCCTACAACATGGAATTTGAGGATAAGCGCACAGTGTATTCCGAGTGCGCCTTCCGGCTGATCCCGCGGGAGAACGAACCCAGCGTGTGCCTGATGCACGATTGGGTGTACCTGCCTACGGCGTAAAATATGTGCTCTGCTTCTTTTTTCTAACCATCAATCTAACCACCTATTAACAATGATGGTTAGATTGGTTAGAATAGCCGCTTGAATTGCGGCAAATATTCCGGCTAAACCAAAATCACAATTTAGTTTAGCCAGAGATTTCATTGACAAGGAGGATAAGCGCACGGTGTATTCTAAGTGCGCTTTCTGGCTGCTCCCGTGGGAGGTCAAACCCGGTGTGCGCCGGATGTACGATTGGACTTATCTGCTGACGGTATAAAACACAACGAATACTGTATGGAAGCCGTTGCATGATATTTTATGATTTGTCCCGAATGTTATACGGCACCGCAATTTCGATAGGGTCCTTATGGTGTTATTTATCGGTTCAATCGTGTCACTGCCTGGTTAGAAAACTGAATAGAAACGATTGGATATGACAATATTATGAGCGGAAAAGCACCTTTCTGTGTTAAAAGACTGCTGCAATGCACCCGTTTTTGTGAACCTCATAAAAGTATCGGTTCATAATCGGTTCATAATCGGTTCAGGCTCGTTGACACGATTGAACCGATTTGCTATAATAGGAGCGTTAATATAAATGAAGGAGATGGCAGTATGCTTTTTCGGGAAAGTGAGACCATAGAACTGAAAGAAGTTGTTGTGGACGAAATCAAAAAAGAGATCATTGCTTTTGCTAACTGTGACGGCGGAAAACTGTATATTGGCGTCCAGGATGACGGCACGGTAGTCGGAGTGGATGACCCGGACGGTGTATCTTTGCAAATCAGCAATATGGTACGGGATGCCATCAAACCGGATGTAACAATGTTCGTGCATTACAAGACTATCGAAGAAAATGGAAAAGACATTGTTGCTGTAGATATTCAGCGCGGAACGGACCGGCCTTATTATCTTGCCAAAAAAGGGATGCGTCCAGAAGGCGTCTATGTCAGGCAGGGTTATTCTTCGGTTCCTGCTACGGATACGGCAATCCGCCGTATGATTAAAGAAACGGATGGGGACCGCTTTGAAGCCATGCGCTCTCTGAACCAGGAACTCACATTTGAAGCTGCGAAAAAAGAATTTGACCTTCGGAATGTAGAATTTGGTCCGCAGCAAATGCGTACTTTGAAGCTGGTCGATCAGGATAACCTTTATAGCAACTTAGGGCTGCTTCTGTCCGACCAATGCGTCCATACGATTAAGGTCGCAGTTTTTCAGGGGACAGACCAGACGGTATTTAAGGACCGCCGGGAATTTAGCGGGTCGCTGCTGCGCCAGATGAACGAAGTGTATGATTTTATTGACTTCCGCAATCAGACCCGTGCAACCATAGAAAAACTGCTAAGGATTGATGTCCGGGATTACCCTGAAATCGCTGTCCGGGAAGCATTGCTGAATCTGCTGGTTCACCGGGATTATTCCTTTAGTGCCAGCGCACTTATCAGTATTTATGCGGACAGGATTGAATTTGTGTCCATTGGCGGCTTGATGCCGGGAATTGACCTGGAAGATATTATGGTAGGTATTTCCGTATGCCGGAACCAGGACCTTGCGAATGTGTTTTATCGTTTACATTTGATTGAGGCTTATGGTACCGGAATGGGAAAAATTATGAAGGCATACGAAGGTATGGTGGAAAAGCCTGTGATTGAAACCACAAAAAACGCCTTTAAGATCATACTGCCGAATATTAACGCCAAATATGAAAAAGGCGCTGAATCTGTTCTTCCAGCAGAGCCCTCCGCACATACTCCTGTTGGCACGCCATTAAGTGCCGGAGAAGAAAAAGTGTTGGAATATGCCCGGACACATGGTGCTGTTACAAGAAATGAAGTCATGGGACTGCTCGAAGTGAGTATCTCTACTGCTGCCAGAGTCCTGAAAAAGCTGGTAAAAAGCAATCTGCTAAAGCAGAATGGAAAAGGCAGAGGCACCAACTATATACCATTATAAATAAACGATATGCTGCACAGCCGATTGGAAAAATCCAGTCGGCTGTTTTTAGTTAGGAGGGATGCTATATTACACAAACAGAAGTCAACGCCGTATTTGACGAGCAGGTGAGGCTTTGTGCTGACACGCTGCAGAAGAAAACCAAGGAATATACCGGGGATGATACGGACCGGCTGGGGGCATTTAAGGCGGCTGCTGCTTTGCAGCACGCAACACCCCAGCGGGCGCTTGCCGGTATGATGGCAAAGCACATCATCTCCATTTATGATATGTGCTTTTCAGACCGGAAAACTTTTGAGCTGGCTGTCTGGGAAGAAAAGATCACTGACAGCCTCAACTATCTGTTCTTACTAAAAGCTGTGATAAAGGAGGAATTGGAACATCAACCAGATTGAAACAAAAATTTTGAACTGCACTGCGGTACAGGAAGCGGAGAAAAACATGGTGTTTGCGGCCAGGCTCACCCAGCGGGGCCATAAGATCCATTCTATGGATGACCTTCTGGCTCTTTATGAGAAAGGCTATACTTCCGAAACGGTCAAACGGATTGCCTCTCTGCCTCATCCCGCCGTACAGAAGTTTTCGGTTATCACGGTGGCGGTTGTGGGCGCCAGCAGGCGTTTTCTGGCGCAGATCACCCGGCACCAAAATGAAGTCAAATTTATCAGCGCGTCCCTGCAATACAGTAATTATGCGGGGCAGGCCGATTTTGTGGTGCCTTATGAAATCCTTACGGCCAGCCAGTGGGTGCATGATTTTTACCTGAAAAAATGCCGGGCTGCCATGGAGCATTACGCGGATATAGAAGCCTGCGGGATCTCCAGGGACGCCGCGGGGTACCTTGCCCCGCAGAGCCTCCGCAATGTGCTGATAATCAGCGCCACGCCTTACCAGTGGAAGCACATGATCGGCCAGCGGACTTGCCGCCGCAATACGGATGAAACACGCTTTGTCCTGCTGAAAATATGGGCGGACCTGTATGCGCTGGACCCGGAACTATTTAGCCCGGAACTTGCCGGCCCCTTCTGCCAGCGGGAGGGATGTCTGGAAAAAGATATGTCCTGCGGCTGCCCGTGTGAAAAAGGGGCGCTGCCTCTTACCCTGCTGCGCCAGGATTATCCTGCCGCGCTGGAAGGAGGCCGCCAGTGAAGATCAGGATCATTGATTTCGGGCTGCCGGAGAACCACCGTCCCCTCCGCTCCCACGCCAATGACGCCGGGGCGGATGTCTATATGCCATTTGACTGTACCCTGGAGCCTGGCGGGATCGCTAAAATCCCGCTGGGCTTTGGCCTGGAGGTGCCGGACGGCTATGCTGCCTATGTGTTCCCCAGGAGCAGCCTTGCGGCAAAAGGGGTGGTCTGTGAGCTGCCCCCTGTGGATTCCGGCTACCGGGGCGAAATCCATGCCATTGTCAGCAATGTGGGAAATGAGGCCCGGACGCTTCCGAAAGATTCCAGGATCGGGCAGCTTATCATCATGCCCGTGGTGATCGCAGACTTTGTGAATGACCTGGGCGGCGAACGCGGCAAGGGCGCTTTCGGCAGCACGGGGAAATAACTTTTGGCTTTGTATAAATATTTTCTGTGTGGATAACTTAAAAATAGGGCGCAGGTACTATACAGATGTAACCAATCCTATATAATATTGGTTATATCCGGGAGCAAAATACGATTTTAAACTGTTTTATTCCTTACAAAGAATAGAAAGTGGCCAGCCTCCCTTATATGTGACTGACCACTTCTACTTTTTGTTATTCAGTTCTTTCATAATGCCGAGGATGTAAGACATTGTTTTGGAATCCAGCTTCTTTGCCTCTGTGATAAATTCCTTTAAAGCGGCGGGATTCGGATTGCCTTCATCGAAAAATTCCTGTGGTGTTACGCCCAGGTATTCACAGATATAAAAGAAGGACTGCATAGAAGGAAGCGTTTTCTTGTTCTCCACGTTGTTGATATAGTTGTTGGCCTGTCCAAGCGACAGCGACATATCCCGCGCGGAAACACCCTTCTGCATCCTCAGTTTTGCCAGCCTTTCCGGGACAAAATCTTCGTACACCATAGTCACCTCTCATTCTGTAATAGATTGTACCTGACAGGCTGGCTCTATTCGCTAAATGAAAAGGGGTATTTCTGTTGACACGCTAAATGCAACCTACTAAAATAAGAAATACAGTAGTTTTTAACTATCAGCCATAAGGGAGGCAGGTATCATGGAACAAAAAATATGCGGAGTAACCGGGCACCGGGAGATCCCCGCTGAATATATGGAGCAGGCAGAGCAGGACCTTCGCCGGGAAATTGAAAAAGCCATCGCAGACGGTTATACCTATTTTATCTCCGGCTTTGCTGACGGCGCCGATCAGCTATTTGCCCGGATTGTTCTGGAAAAGGCAAAAGAAAATCCGGCGCTGCGTCTGGAGGCGGCAATTCCTTACCGCAACCGCTATAAGCGGCTGATGGAAGATGAACGAACCAGGGCCATGCTGGAGTCATGTACGAAGGTCGAGGTTGTCAGCGAGGAATGGGCTTCCAATGTCTACATGAAACGCAACCGCTATATGGTAGGCCAGGCGGACCGGGTGATCGCTGTCTATGATGGACGGGAGAAAGGCGGCACGGTGTCCACGATCCGCATGGTCCACGCTCAGCGAAAAGAAATGCGAGAGGTCCCTGTGGGGCCGTATCTTCCTGAAAGCATGATAAATCTTGGATATTTCAGGAACACTTCGGGAAGATAAGAATTTGCTTGTGTGGTAAAATTATAAATATGGAACGGATAATTCACTTCTAAATGGATAAGTTTTAGGAAAAATTAAAGATTTTCGTGGGCTATTTTAAGTATTACTTGATATTATCAATTTATCAAATGGAATGAACGAGTAGTTTTATAAGTTATTCCTTGTAAAAAGAATTGAGGTGAGCATATTGAAAAAGAGATTTTTGATAGCAGCATTGTGTCTTATCACTGTTTTATCACTTGCCTTTACAGGATGCCAAAGAGAAAAAGCAAGTAGCGATGCCAATGATAAGGAAATAACCAGTAGCAGCACAAGTGACGATATAATTTATAACCAAAAAGAGCTTCAAGAGCCAAAAGAACTAACTGTTTCTGAAAAAGGAACTTTAGAAATTGAAGTGGAAACTTTGGCAAAGCCGGATAATACAGTTCCAGATGAAAAATCCGCTTTTCTATCTATTACATTAAAGGAAGATGCAGATATTTCCGTACAATATACTTATGATACCTATGGGAAAGAAGGGATGCTATTTTGTTGTAGTCTAAAAGAGAGTGACACAGACGAAACTAAGTTAAAACCAATAGCTTCTCGATATTTAGCACAGTTATCAAAAGAAAATTATAAAGAGACATGGTTAAGTAATGGCATTTCTTTAGAAAAAGGAGAAAATTTATTTTATATAAATGGAGGGGAGCAAACATTACCATATCGAATGACACTGGTAATATCTTTTATTGATCCAGATAAAATAGAAAAAATCGTTCTTTATCCATCAGAAACTTAAAAAGCTCCATAGAAATAAACTCAAATATTTGCAACTAACTGAATATCATGAATTTACGCCGCAGATCCTTTCTGCGGCGTTTTGCTATATAACCCCGGCGCAAAGATGTTCTTATCCCTTTGCGCTTTTTTCATATTCAAAATTCAAAGGAGGTGCGGCACATGTGGGGCGCAGTATCACATTTTCTGTCTTTCACGCTTGGCACAATCGCAGGCGTAACTTTGATGTGTCTGCTGCAGGCCGGAAGGCAGGCAGACGAGCAGTTTACAAAATTTTTTGATAAAGAGGGAGGTTCGGACGAATGAAACTTGTGGTAGCCGAAAAGCCCAGCGTGGCCCAATCTTTGGCTGCGGTGCTGGGGGCAAAAGAAAAAAAGGATGGGTATCTGGAAGGCGGCGGCTGGCTGGTGTCCTGGTGTGTGGGCCATCTGGTGGAGCTGGCCCAGCCGGAAGCCTATGGGGAGCAGTACGCCAAATGGCGGTATGCGGATCTGCCTATCCTTCCCGCCCATTGGAAATATGATGTGGCAAAGGATAAGAAAAAGCAGCTTGGCGTCCTGTGCCGTTTGATGGAGGATAAACGTGTGGACGCTGTAGTGTGTGCTACTGATGCTGGCCGGGAAGGAGAACTGATCTTCCGTCTGGTCTATCAGCAGGCCGGGTGCAGCAAACCCATTCTCCGGCTTTGGATCAGCTCTATGGAAGATGCGGCGATCCGTGATGGATTTGAACACCTGCGGCCCGGCGCCGATTATGACCTGCTTTATCAGGCGGCGCTCTGCCGGGCTGGTGCGGACTGGATCGTGGGGATCAACGCCACCCGACTTTTCTCTGTCCTGTATGGCGACACCCTGAATGTGGGCCGGGTAATGACGCCGACGCTGGCGCTGATCGTCCAGCGGGAAGATGCGATTCGTTCTTTTAGGAGCAAGCCCTTCTATGTGCCGGAACTCGCCTGCGGAGGATTTACCGCTGCCGGGGAAAAGCTGGAGGACAAGGCGGCTGCGGAAGCGATACGGGCAGCTTGTGACGGAAAGCCTGCCGTTGTCCGCAAAGTGGAGCGGCAGAAAAAGGCTGTCCAGCCGCCCCGCCTTTACGATTTGACTACTTTGCAACGGGAGTGCAACCGCTTGTATGGCTTTACTGCTCAACAGACCCTTGATTATTTACAAAGCCTGTATGAGAAAAAGCTGGCGACCTATCCGAGAACAGACAGCCAGTATATCACAGCGGATATGCAGGCCACGGTTGGCTCTCTGGCCCTGTGGCTGTGGCAGAATATGCCTTTTGGCAAGAACAGCACCACGGCGCCGGAGCTGGAAGGGATCATTGATGACAGCAAGGTAACGGACCACCATACCATTCTCCCCACGGTGGAGATAGCCCGCACCGACCTGTCTGCTTTGCCTGGCGGTGAGCGGGATGTCCTGATGCTCCTTGCCTGCCGCCTCCTCTGCGCTACCGCCCAGCCCCACCGCTTTGAGGCAGTGCTGGCAGTTTTAGAGTCCGAGGGCCACACATTTACCGCAAAAGGGAAAACGATTCTGCATGAGGGATGGAAAGGCATTGAACAGACTTTCCGTGCCAGCCTGAAACAAAAACAGCCGGAGGACGGCGACGAAAATACGTCCTGCCTGCCGGAGCTAAAAGAAGGACAGCGATTTGAAAAGGCTGCCGCCACAATCCGGGAAGGCAAAACCAGCCCGCCGAAGCACTATACCGAAGATTCCCTGCTTGCGGCTATGGAGACAGCCGGTGCGGAGGATATGCCGGAGGACGCCGAACGGAAAGGGCTGGGTACTTCGGCCACCCGTGCCGCCACACTGGAAAAGCTGGTGTCCACGGGATTTGTCCAGCGGAAAAAGAAACAGCTTTTGCCTACGGATAAGGGCGTCAACCTGATCGCGGTCCTGCCCGATGTGATAAAATCCCCGGCGCTTACAGCGGAATGGGAGTCCATGCTGAAACAGGTGGAACGCGGAGAAATGACGGCGGACGCTTTTATGGAAGGGATTGCCGGTTTAATCCGTGACCTGATCCGGCAAAACACCGCCCCCGATCCTGCCTATTCCTCCTTGTTCGGGAACAAGAGCGCGGCCAGCCGGGAAGCTGTTGGGACCTGTCCCCGGTGCGGCGGCGCTGTCTATGAGGGGAAGAAAGGCTTCTTCTGTGAAAATGAAGGCTGCGCCTTTGCGCTCTGGAAAGAAAACCGGTTCTTTTCCAGTAAAAAGAAAACCATCACAAAAACTGTTGCCGCGGCGCTCTTAAAAGAGGGCCGCGTTTCCATGTCCGGGCTTTTCAGCGAGAAAACCGGCAAAACCTATGACGCCGTGGTGGTGCTGGACGATACCGGCGAAAAGTATGTGAATTTCAAGCTGGAATTTCCGCAGCAGCGGGGACGGAGGAAATGAGCGGTTCGCCGCGGGAGTTGACCCGCTCCGAGCGCGCAGCGATCCGAAGGCTGGTAACAGGCTTATGCGCCAACTATGACGAGCGGGAAAAGCTCTGCCTTCCCCTGGACTGCCCCTGCTATATGCTTCATAAATGGTGGACCGGCGGCCTTTGCCGGTATTTTGAGCGGTCTGTGCTGCCGGTTGAACCGGCTCTGGAAGCAACTCTGACGGGAAATGATACTTCCCAGCGCCAGAAAAAATGCCCGGTATGCGGGAAGCTGTATCTTCCCACGACCAGCCAGGCGTATTGTTCTGACGCCTGCCGGACCTGGGCCAGACGGGACGCAGATAAAAAGCGCAAGCGCCGGATTCGCCAGCACAAGGGATGATATGTCTGCAACTTAGCCTTTTGGGGGCTTGATTTATAAGGCTTTCCGGCCACGCTTTTACAGGCGGCAAGAGATTTATACTCTGCCCCTCCATAGGAAGGTTAAGTTGCGGACAAAAAGGTAAATGTAACCAACCGGATAATCAACTGTTAGGAGGGATGTGTATTTGAAGATTGCGCGTGTATTTCCACGCCGTACCAAAGCAACGCCGGATGATCCCCTGGCATTTACCGGTCCGCCGCCAAGGGGCGGCCTGCCGGATATAGAAGAAGTGCATGTTTCTGTGGCCTTTACCTATGACATGGAGAAAGCGTGCCAGCTTGCCGAACAGTGGATGAAGCTGGGCGTCCCCGTCCACATGGGCGATCCTGCCTTCAATATGCCTGGCGGTGATTTCGTGCCGGGGATGTATCTGAAAAAAGGTTATGTTATCACTTCAAGGGGCTGCCCCAACCGCTGCTGGTTCTGTTCCGTCCCCAGGCGGGAAGGCGGAAGGCTTAGGGAACTGCCGATCACCGAAGGAAATATAGTGCTGGACGATAACCTGCTTGCCTGTTCCCGGCAGCATATTGAAGCGGTATTTGAAATGCTGGGCAGGCAGAAAGAGCGTCCGGCCTTTACGGGCGGGCTGGAGGCCCGCCTTCTTCGGCCCTGGCATGTGGACCTTCTGCGGGAATCCAGGACGCAGCGCATGTATTTTGCCTATGACACCCCGGATGATTATGAGCCGCTTGTGGAGGCCGGGCGGCTTTTGCAGGCCGGAGGATTCGAGAGAAAATCACATAAAGCCTGCTGTTATGTCCTGATCGGCTACCGGGGCGATACCATGGAGGCAGCGGAAAAACGTCTGCGGGACGCCTGGAAAGCCGGATTTATCCCTTATGCCATGCTCTACCGGGATGAAAAAGGCATTGTAGACAGCGAGTGGAGAAAATTTCAGCGGCTTTGGGTCCGTCCGGCGATTGTAATGAGCCAACTGAAAGAATCTGACGGGAGGTGATGATACGGAGAAGGAAAAACTTGAAGTCGTGCCGGTAGTCCCCGCAATGATGAAGCTGGATGTGGCGGTCCAGGCTTTTGATATGCAGGATATTTCAAACCGGCGCTTTATGTACAATCCCAAGACCGGTATTTTAGTTTTGGGCCAGCAGTACGGGAAAACAAGAGGGTTGCCCGGCAGTCATACCGATGATCTGGCTCAGGCCGGAATCAAAAACGGCTTTGATGATTTTGTGCGCGGTTGGGTGGGCACCGGAAAAAACTATCCCGCAGGGATCATTCATTTTGCCCCCAATGTGGACGTCCAAAACATTTCCCTGCTCAACCGGACGTTTGACACTTTAGAAATGTTTCAGCGCAACGGCGCGCTTCCCGATACCGTAGTCCGGGGATTTGGCAGGCAGTGGGAACAGGCGCTTTTCGAAGTCCTTTCCCCGGCTCATAACAAGAGGATCTCAAACCAGGAGGAATCTATGGAAATTCAGAATATCACGGTGGAGGACCTTCGCTGTATGGAGGATAAAGAAGGGCTTGTTTTGCAGGGCTGCGGCGGTGATCCTGGCGAATGGGTCCAGGGGATCAATGACCTGTTGGCGCAGAAAGGGATTCTTTTGGAAGGAACCACTTTTACCCATGTGAGCGTATTCCAAAATGAGGGGCTTACCTGCCTGCTGTTCCCTTTTGAGGATGTCAAGCTGGATATAGGGGAACTTGCCATGTGGCGTCTGCAAACCCATGATACTTTTGGCGGCACCTGGTTATCCGATTATATCGACAACCGCCTGGGCCATGAACCGGCGCAGGAAACGCCAGGGAAACCGGATTGCCCGCTGATCGGCCAGGACGGGAACATTTTCAACCTGGTAGGCATTGCTTCCCGCACTCTCAAAGCCCATGGGATGCCAGAACAGGCGAAAGAAATGGCGGACCGGGTATTTTCCTGTGACAGCTATCATAAGGCGCTTTGTATTATAGGGGAATATGTCAATATCACTTCGGCTGACCGGGAGGCCGGGCGGCCTCACTCTATCCGGCAGCAGCTTAAAAATAATAAAGCCCCGGAAACGGCTGCCCCTAAAAAGGCGGCAAAGGAGCCGGAACGATAAGGAGGATGTGAAATGGAACAGGTATATGGAGTTTGGGCGGTAAGAAGTGCCGCTTCCATGTTCGGCCATGCGGAAGCATGGTGCAAAGAAGATGGCCGCCCCCTGGAATTTGAATCCCTGGAGGCGGCCCAGGCTTATGCGCTGGAATTGAACCGTAAGGCAACGGCCAATGTCCGTTACTTTGTCAAAGAGAAGGAGCCGGAGCCAAGCGCTGTAAGAGTCCCCGCCTCACAGCCGGATATAGAAGCTGTCGGCCCGGTGGACCGTGTGCCGAGAAATGAGGTTGCAGAAAAACATAATGAGATCCCCGGCCGGCAGATGGCGCCGGAGGCGGACCCGGTTGTGGAGATCCGTTCTGCGGTACACAGCAACTATGCCAATATGGTCGCCATGCTTGCCGCTGACAATAAGGTATATCTTGGCCGGGAGGAACGCTATTCCTTTACCCCAGGCCAGCCGGGAAGCTATGACAACCGGGACGGCTCTTTATGTTTTGTGAGTGATATGCCGGAAATGTATTATTTCCTCTATGGGGAAGGCTGGTCGCACTCACAGGAGGAAATGCTGGACCGGGGGCTGACGATGGATCTGTATATGGAATTTGCCCGCCTGCGTGAAGGCGTTCTGCAGCAATTCACCCCGCGCCGGGAAATCCTGTTTGCGGGCAAGCCCTTCCAGGCGCCGGAAAACTATCTCCGCAACGCGGAGCTGGACCTGGAGGGCGAAAAGGGCAACTACAACATGATTGATGGCATTGTGAATAACGACCCGCCGGTCCGGGCCGACCTTACTGATGGACAGACCCATGAGGAAATAAGGGAACTGGCCCCGGAAACGCTGCCCAATGAGAAGCCTTCGATTATGGAAAAGCTGCGGGCAGACCGTGTGGAGCATGAGGCCCGTGGTTTTCAGCCTTCTCCACCGGAAAGGGGGCTTTAAGGCTTGAAGCTGAAATTTGAAAATGTGGATGTGGAACAATGCCTCCGCTCTGTTATGGAGCGGAACACAAAACATTATCAATCTGACTTTGAGATCGACGCAAAAAGTATACGGCGTATCGCTCAGATCAACCATTGCGAACAGACACCGCTCTACTGGATGTCACGGCCTTCTGGGACTTGGCTTCTCCGGGAGCGTGAGCTTTTTATCCGTGAGTCCAGTGCTTTTCACATTTGGCAGTATTACAAAAATACCCGTGATACGATTCTTGCCTATACGGTGGAGATCACCGGCATAGAAGGTGATGCAATCAAGGGAAATCTCTATACGCAGGATTACCGCGCTATGGCAGAGTATATTGAAAAGAACGCCTTTCCTGCTGCTACTGCGAGGGTTCTGTTTGAAGGCCATCTTGCTCCAATGAAATTTACTTATGAGGATTACCAGGCAAACCGGTTGGCGCTGCAGGCAAAACACGGGAAAGAAATAAAGCTCTGGCTGGAGCCTGCGGATTCCGCTGCTCTTGATACGCTCCTGCAAAATGTACGCAGGAGCCGTCAAAATTTTGTCCCTGGTGTTTTTGAAGATCATCTGGATAAAATGATCGCGGCGGAAAAGCGGTCTGTTACCCACTTTCTGAAAGAGGCTGCCGCAAATGCTCCGCACCCGGCTCTGAATAAAAAGACAAAGGAACACCCCCAGCGATGAAGGCCCCGAAAGAAAGACGCAGCGCCCAGATTCACATTTTGATTTCCGAACAGGAAATGGATAAGATCAGGGAACGCATGGCGCAGACCGGCATTACAAATACTTCGGCCTTTATCCGTAAAATGGCGATTGACGGGTATGTGATTAACCTGGATCTGTCCGAAGTCCGGGAGCTGACCCGGCTGCTGCGTATCTGCTCCAACAATCTAAACCAGTACGCACGGAAGGCCCATGAAACCGGAAGTATCTACGGGGCGGATATTGCAGATCTGCAATCCCGCATGGATGGGCTGTGGGAAATTGCAAAAAAGCTGCTGACAGAATTTACAAACATTCCATGAACATTCAAAAAAACGGTTGCTTTTCTGTGGCCCGGAGCGGTAGAATTTTCATAGAAGGAGAAAACCTGTTTTTGAGAAGGGAGGCCATCGTATGGGCGCTGCTTTACTGGCCGTTGGCATTGAATTGTTGATTGGCATTGGAATTGGACTGATTGTGACAGTGATCGGGCTGTTCTTTGGAAACATTATTGTTTTTGACAGCATTGCGCTGGCAATTCTGGCGGGATTTCTTTCCCACGGGCTTTTAGGTGTCCATCCCGCCCTGGCGATTGTGATCGGTATTGCTGTCCTGCTGGGGCTTCTCCTTCTTCACCGCACCCGCCCCGGCTTCTGGCTGATCGGTGGAGTTCTGTCCGCTGTATGGGGATTTATTTTCGCTACCATGGCCTATGAGTTTTCCGGCAAGGATATGGTGTGGACCTATGTGGTGTGGGCGCTGGGGGCGGTACTGGTCTTTGCCCTTCACCTGCGGACACGGTACAAAATTGCATAAGGTAAGGATTTGGCCCGCCGAACAATCGGCGGGCCGCTTTTTTTACGCCTAAATGTAAGGAGCCAATGCTCGGGCTATCTTAAATGACAGAAGGCATCTTTCAACCAGGCCACACCCGACTACCACAATAAAAGTGAAATCTGAAAGCATAGGCGGAAACGCCTTTTCCATATCTTCACGACCTATCACCCCTTTTCAAGCCTCTATTTTGCGTACTTCCGCAGCGACCTTGCGTGCATTATACGGAATTGTCCGACGGATTTGTAGGACGCTCATTAACCAAACCGGCGCAGTTCGTTGACATATTTTTATCTGCATGAGATTTTTCCTGTGTGTTCATTTCCGGGCGACCAAAGACAGGTATCTTTGCCGCTGTCGTTCGGCCTCTTTCTTCTGGTGCATGGCTGCCTCTGAATACGACCTGTACTTACACTCTATTATTCATATTTCCTGCCTTGTGTTCTTTGGGCGAATGAAATATAATAAAAAATGTTATCGGAGGTATGAATATGGCCAGTGTTTGGCTACTCCCAACAAATACAGAAAAGCCAGTAGATAGGCACAGGAAGAAATGTGGTGATGAATGTGATAAAAATTGCAATATGTGACGATGAAGAAAAAGCCGTCGCCCTGCACGAAAGGATCGTTAAAGCCTGTTTACAATCGCAAGGTATCGGCTATGAAATAACGACCTATACTCAAAGTCGCAATCTGCTTTATGACATAACCGATGATGGATTTTTCTATGACTTGATTTTGCTGGATATTGAAATGCCGGGGATCAGCGGAATGGAAATCCCGCAGCAGCTTAAAGGCTTTCTTCCGAATGTTAGAATTATCTTTGTGACCTCGCACACAGAATATGCGATTGATGCCTTTGAACTGTCCATCTTCCGTTATGTACCGAAAAACAATCTGGAAGTGAAGCTGGCTGCCGCCGTGACCGATGCCGCCAAGCTGATTGAATTGGAAGCCGGTCAGGAGTACACAATCCAGACGGCAAGCCGCATGGAAAAGATACCATATAAAGATATTTTCTATATTCAGAGGGACGGAAAAAACGCCAGCATTATATCCAGTGTCGGGATTGCAAAGGTACGAAAGAGCTTGCAGCAGGTTTTTGACGAACTGAATACGCCGGGGTTTATCTTTGTTGACCGAGGCTGTATCGTCAACATTATTCAGATTATGAAAATCAGCGACGGGATGGTTGTGCTAAAAAATGGCGAGCAGTTGCCCATCAGCCGTTCCCACTTACAGGAGGTAAAGCAGAAAATCAATCAGTTTTGGGGGGCGCATATATGATGGAGTATATTCCAACGATTTCCTACTTTCTTACCAATGAAATGCGCCTGCTTTTGGGGCTTTTCCTTGTCGCAAAGGTGATGAACTTCCTGCCAAAAAGAATGTTACTGCTTTTATCTGCGGCTGGCGGTGTTCTGGTAACAGCTCTACAAATGGCAGGATTGCCGACGATTGGTGTTTTGACTGTCGAATTGCTGGTGATAACTGCGATTACATGGTATTGCCTGCGGGACAAGTTGAACCTTTGTCTGTTCCTGATTTTCTTTTATGAAGTCGGTGTAGGGCTATGGGATTTCCTGCTGCAAGCGGGTTTGGGCATCATGTTCTGTTCGGAAAATTTTATCAATCCAAATGCTATGGAATACCTTGCCGGTATTTGGCTGGTACGTCTTTTGATGTTCATTGGTGCAATCATGCTGGTAAAGCAAGAACATCCAAACGCAGGGACGCTTCGGGCTTTGTCTGTTCTCGTCATTCTGGGAATGTTTGGTGCTGTAACATTGTCGGAGCAGACCATCCTGCCGTTGAACGAAGATCAGGTAGGTACATGGATTATTCTGTCTATCATATTGCTGTTTGCAATCTTGTTCTATCGTGTCAACCAGCAGCGTGAAATGGAGGCGGAAATTGCAAAACTAAAACAGGAGCAGGCGGAAATTGTAGAGCGCGATTATCAGGCGTTGCGTCGTACTTATGCGGACAATGCCAAGTTGTATCACGATCTGCATAATCATATTGAGGCCATTTACCAGTGCCTTATACAAGGTGATACCAAGGAGGCGGTACGATATTGCGAGGACTTGCGAACTCCTGTCCGGCAAATTTCGCAAACAGTTTGGACGGGTGACAAAGCCCTTGATTATTTAATCAGCAGTAAAATGGCATTGGCCGAGCAAGAGCAGATCAAAACAAAGGTCAATATCGAATATCCCCATAATACCAATATCCGTAGCGTTGACTTAACAACCATTTTAGGAAATCTGCTGGACAACGCTTTGGAGGCAGCCAAAGCAGCCCCGGAGAGCTTACGTTTCCTCAATCTGACAATCCGGCGGATTAACGCCATGCTCATTATCAAGGTAGAAAATGGATATGGCAACACGCCAATACAGGAAAACGGAAAGCTGTTGACTTCTAAAAAGGACAAAGCCTTTCATGGATGGGGACTGAAAAGTGTCCAGACAGCGGCGGATCGCTACGATGGAACCATTCGCACCGATTATAAAGATCATGTGTTCCAATCCGTTGTCACCTTGTCTTTCCAGCCGGTCAAAACATCATAATCCCTGCTTCGACAAATGGCGGACGGCCTGAAAGCTGCCTGCCATTTTTTTCGCGGCCAAAAACCTACCATTCGTGGACATTCCCGCACACAGGGGGCTTTAGGTGTATGCTTGCATTGTAAACAAGAAACCCAATGACATACAGAAATATAGGAGGTTGTTTGTATGCGTCACTTTTATTTTCGTTTGATCCTCGGCATCGTTTTTATCTGTTGTATGATTTACAGCTTTATCACCATGAACATCCCGTTTGCTTTGCTGTATATCTTCCTCGGCGGTGTGTTTCTGTATTCCGCCTATTCTATCTGGAAGAAAGAAAAAGATAATCGGAGGTAAGCAATATGAGCAGCACGACACTTCTTTCCCTCAACAAATTAAGCGTCTGGTACACTGCCAATCATCCCGTACTTTCAGATTTTTCACTGGATTTGGGGACAAATGAAGTTGTCGGGCTGATCGGGCTGAATGGTGCCGGTAAAACAACCTTTATTAAAACCGTTGCCGGTTTACTGCCGGGCTATCATCTGGACAGCGCAGTATGGAAGGGTCAGCCGTTTGCGTTCCGTGATAAGGCATTCAAGCGGAGCCGATACATTGTTTTTGCGGAAGATCGGTCTTTTCAGTATTTCACATTCCGGGAATATCTGGCTTATGTGTCTGCGTCCTATGGCGTACCGCTGCCGGATGTGTCCGAGCTGGTAAAAGGCTTCCATTTTGAGGATTATACTGATGTTCTCTTGAAAGAGCTGTCCACCGGCAATCTGAAAAAAGCCTATCTGATTACGGCGTTTGCCCTGCGGCCTAAGCTGCTGCTTTTGGATGAACCTGTGAACGGACTGGATTTTCAAAGCACAGAGTTTTTATACCAGCTTATGGGCGGTTATAAGCAGTATGGGACGCTCCTGTTTTCGTCCCACATTTTAGAAAGCATTTGTCTGACCTCTGACCGCGTACTGGTTTTGGAGCATGGCAGGATCAGCCAGACATTCAACGGCGCGGAGATTGCTGCCGGAAACATCCGGGAGGTGCTGGCCGATGAAGAACACCATTAAAGCACTCTCCAAACAGTTTTTTGGTGCAAAGTATGAGAGCGCCAGAAAAAGCCTGCTGGCCGCGGTTATCCTGTTTATCGCGGTTTATGCGGCTGAATTTCGAGTTGAAATTGCGCCGTTTATTCTCTACCTGACTTCAACCTTTTTTACCGCCGGTATCATGTGGCAGATGCTTACCGGGCGGCGGCACATGGAAATAATGCAGGGGATGTTTATGCTCCCCTTTGATAACCGCAGCTTTGTCTTTTCCTATGTACTGGTGCTGGGAGCGCACACTCTGATTACAAAAACATTGCTGATCTGGGCGCTGTTTTTTGCTGTCGCCTCATGGAGCGCAGGGGAAATCACGCTTGCGGTCTTATACGGCTGTATGGCGTGCGCGGTGACGGCGGCGGGGTATCGGATGTGCCGGAGAGGTCTTGCTGCTTTGCCGATCCTTTGGGCCGCTGGCATTTTGGCCGTAATCGTGCTGGTACGCCAGTGGGCGGCGGTACTGGCCGTGTCAATGACAAGCCTTGCGGTTGCGGCGCTGTATCTGGCGTTTGCAGATGCCTATGACTTTTACAGTGCAGCCGTTGCAAAAAGAACTGTCCGGCATAAAGGCCGCGTCGGAAGTGTGTTCGTTTACCTGACACGCTATCTGATGGCAAACAAGAGTTATCTAATCAATACTGTGGGCTTGTGTGCGATTGCCTGCTTTCTGCCTCTGCTGTTTGGTGAATTTCAAGGACTGAATATGTTTCCTATCGGCCTTGCGATCCTTTGTTTGAACACCCCAATCTGTACGCTGCTATCCTGCGACCCGGATTTGGAACAGGCGATCCGTATGCTGCCCGGACAGGCGGGGCGATTTTGCCGGAAGTATTGTCTGTTTATCTTTGCAGTCAACGGCATTGTCGCCAGTATTTACCTTTGCAGTTGGCAGATCGTAAACGGTGGTCTTAACTTTGTCCATGTGGGGACACTTCTTATATTCGCCCTGCAAAGCGCCATTTTGTCGGTGATGCTGGAATGGAAGCATCCAATCCGTGATTGGAAAACAGAAAGCGATTTGTGGCATCATCCCCGCAAATATCTTGTTCCGCTGATTATGCTGCTGGTTGCAGCATTTGCAGGCACGTGGACATTGGCCCTTTGGATATGTGCTGCTGTTTTGCTGATGGAGTGCTGTGTTTTGTTTTTTGTTACAAGGAGAGGTTGACAATGAAAAATTCAAAGTGTTGTCCGAAGTGCCATTCGGAGAATATTGTGCGAGTGCCGGATAATCCTGCTCGATACGCCAGCGGAAACAATATCTATACCACAAACATGACCTTATTTGGGAAAATTCCCGTGATCCGCTATGTTTGCTGTAACTGCGGTTATGTAGAAAATTGGGTGGAAAACCGGCATGAATTGGTCGAGATCAAAAAGACATTCGGATAAGGAGGCGTTGCATGAGTTGGGACATTGAAGTACACGAAAAAGTGTATCAGCGTCTTGCCAATGAGATTTTCTTTCGTATTTTGCGTGGAGAGTATGCGTTGGGCGCAAAATTGCCTTCTTACATAGACTTTGCAAAAGAGGCTGGGAGCAGCCCGGAAACTGTCAGAAAAGCAATCCGGGAACTAGAACAGCAGGGAGTGGTTGAAAAGACGCGGCGGGGATATTTCGTAACCTCGGATAAAGCTGCCGTAATTACATTCCGGCAACAATACCTTGCATCCGTTGAGAAAGAGTATCACAACGCAAAGGAGAAAGTAGAAATCTAAAAACATAACATACAAGCCTGCCCCGCCCGACGGGGAAAGAAAAAAACCATTGCCGGGCAGGTTGCTTTTGTGCGCTCATTC
>ULWL01062421.1_pt1 | contig 33805 bp, 29 predicted proteins | sample 1960171 | NCBI WGS metagenome assembly ULWL01 (sample SAMEA4835807, study PRJEB28245) | human gut metagenome | biome: gut microbiome; material: fecal sample | place: Denmark | collected 2008 | reverse complement strand
GCGCCGGGCCGCCGTGGACGGGCTGGACGACTGGGTGGCCGTTTTCGCGGAAAACGACAGCTTCCCGGCGGACAAGCGCCTGGACACCCTGGTCCGCCCCCACCATGTGGAGTGCGGAGAGGAGAACATCGCCGGCGTCACCGTGCCGGTGTTCCGAGAGCTGAGCTTTGAGGACATCTGCTACGACGTGGCGGATTACCCCCTGTGGGTGGACACTGCGGCGGTGCGTCTGCGGGAGATCGCCCGGCTGGACGCTCTGGAAAAGACCCTCCGCCGCCAGGTGGAGCTTCTGGAGCAGGAGCTGCGGTCCACGGCCCAGCGGGTGAACCTGTTTGAAAAGGTGAAGATCCCCGAGGCCAAGGAGAATATCCGAGTCATCGGCATCTACCTGGGCGACCAGCAGACCTCCGCCGTGGTGCGGGGCAAGATCGCCAAGAAAAAGCTGCAGGAGGTGAGCCGATGATCGAAAAAATGAAGGTCGTCCACATTGTGGCGGCCGCGTCGGAGAAAACCGCCCTGCTGGACCGGCTGCGCGCCCTGGGCATTGTCCACTTCGGCGAAAAGGCCAGCGCCGACCAGCGGCATCTGGAGCGCTTCGCGGAGCTGTCCAGGATGGAGATGCTTCTCCAGGAATACACGGGACAGGAGCCGGAAAAAAAGCTGTTGTCCGACAAGGAATTTGAGGTCTTTTACAAGGACCTGGCCGCCTGCATAGACCGGCACAAGGCCCTGCAGGAGCAAAAGACCGCCGTCCACGCGGCTGCGGAGCGGCTGTCCGAATGGGGAGCCTTCTCCCCGGCGGAGCTGCGGTCGCTGGGGGACCAGGGCCTGGATATCCACATTTACCGCACGGACAAAAAGACTGCGGCCGCCCTGGCGGCGGACCCGGACGTGCGTGTGATCCGGCTGGCCCCGGTGGGAAAGATGCCCACCCTGGCCTCCATCGGGCCCCTGCCCGCCCCGTATCCCGTCACCGAGTTTCCCATCCCCGAAAAGGGCCTGGAGGAGCTGAACCGGGAGTGGGAGGACTGCGACCGGGGCATCCGGGTCTGCGAGGCGGAGCTGCACGACGCCGCCCGGCACCTGCCCAGCATCCACGACCAGATGCTCAAGACCCAGAACGACGCGGAGTATTCCGCCGTCAGCAACACGTCCCAGAGCCAGGATGGCCTGGTGTGGCTGACGGGCTATATCCCGGCAGCGGAGGTGGAGGGCTTCAAAAAGGCCGCCGCCCAGGCGCACTGGGCCTGGGCCATGGAGGACCCCGCCGCCGATGACGACAAGGTCCCCACCAAGGTCAAGTACAACAAGGTCACCCGCCTGATGATCCCGGTGTTCGACATTCTGGGCGTGGTTCCCGGCTACCGGGAGTATGACATTTCCTTCTGGTTTCTGGGCTTCTTCACCCTGTTCTTTGCCATGATCATCGGCGACGCCGGATACGGCTGCCTGTTCCTGCTGGCGGCCCTGGTCATGACCCTGAAGGATAAGAAGGCGTCCACCGCCGTGCAGCTGCTGTGGCTGCTGTCCATCGCCACCATTGTGTGGGGCGCGCTGACAGGCACCTGGTTCGGCCTGGAGCAGGCCATGGACGTGCCGCTTCTCAAGAGCCTGGTGATCCCCACCTTCGCCAACTATCCCGCCCACTTCGGTGTGGAATCCACCACCCAGCAGAACACCATCATGAAGTTCTGCTTCATCCTGGGCACGGTGCAGCTGTCGCTGGCCTGCGTCATGAACATCCGGCGCAAGCTGGGGGAGAAGGACCTGAGCTGGCTGGCGGACCTGGGGTGGCTGGCCGCCATCGACGCCCTGTATTTCGTGGTGCTGTACCTGGTCATCGGCCAGCAGGTAAACCTGATGCCTGTGGCCTGCGTGGTCATTGCGGGCTTCCTGCTGGTGGTGCTGTTCGGCGGCATGTCCCCGGACAAGACCTTCGGCCAGGGCCTGAAGGCCGGCCTGGGCGATGCGTTCACGGTGTTCCTGAACACCATCAGCGCCTTCGGCAACATCATGAGCTACATCCGCCTGTTTGCCGTGGGCATGGCGTCTCTGGCCATCGCCCAGAGCTTCAACAACATGGCCTTCGGCTTCAAGGGGCCCCTGGTCATCGCCGCCATCCTGATCCTGCTGATCGGTCACGGGCTGAACATCGTCATGGGTCTGCTGTCTGTAGTGGTCCACGGTGTCCGCCTGAACCTGTTGGAGTTTTCCGGTCAGCTGGGGATGGAGTGGGCCGGTATTGCTTACGATCCCTTTAAGAAACGCGATAAAATCAAAAAATAAACGGATAGGAGATCAACTATGAATATCGAATTTATTGGTATGGCGTGCGCTCTGGGCCTGTCCGCCATGGGCTCTGCGTTCGGTTCCGGCTTTGCGGCTCAGGCCTCCGTGGGTGCGTGGAAAAAGTGCTACGCCAACGGCAAGCCCGCCCCCTTCATCATGGTGGCCTTCTCCGGCGCGCCGCTGACCCAGACCATTTATGGCTTCCTGCTGATGAACTTCATCCGCAGCGCCGTGGAGGGCGGCTGTGACGCGGCCCTGGCCATGTTCACCGGCATCTTCGCGGGCCTGGCCATCGGCCTGTCTGCCTTCTTCCAGGGCAAGGTGGCCGCCGCCTCTGCCGACGCGCTGGGCGAGACCGGAAAGGGCACGGCAAACTTCTTCATTGTCATCGGTATTATCGAAACGGTGGCACTGTTCACCCTGGTGTTCAGCCTGCTGCTGCTCCAGTAACCCTCATAAAGCGCAAAAAATCAGGGCCTCATGGCCCTGATTTTTTTCTCAGTTTTCCGGGTTCTCCGGGTCCGGCGTGGGCTCCGGGGCGGGTTCCGGATCGGGGTCAGGCGCAGGCTCCGGAGTCGGGTCCGGCGTGGGCTCGGGCTGGGGCTTCTGCTTGCCCACCTCCACGATCTTGTCCCGGCTGTCGTAATTGCTCTCCGCCTCGAAATTGCTGGAGATCAGATTCCCGTTGCCGTCATACACATTCCGCCAGGTCTGCACGGTAAACCCGGTGATGGGATACTGGGTCACCCGCTCCACGCCGGGAGCCAGATTGTCCACTTCCTTATAGATGGTTTTCACGGGGTGGTGGACACGGTCTTGCTGGTGATCTTCACGAAGCTGCTGTCGGTTTTGGTGCCGAAGATCTTCACCGTGACGTTGTTGTTGTACCAATATGTCACGATCTTGATGGGATAGTCGGTGTTGTTCTGGATCACAAAGTCCAGATACGGCCAGAACACCGTGGCGTCGCATCCGGAGGGTACGTAGTCCTGGGCATACATGTGGCAGGCCCGGGACACGATTTTCAGATTGGCCAGCAGCGCCGAATAGTACAGGGTGGACGACACCTGGCACACGCCGCCGCCATAGGAGGGCACGGCCTTGCCGCCCACATAGGCGGTGCCGATCTTGAACCCGGCCTCCTTGGTGGTGGGGCCCACGGCATTGTTATAGCTGAAATTTTCGCCGCTGTTGACCACGGAGCCGCTGATGTTCCCGGCGGCCTTCCGAACGTTGAAAATACGGTCGCTGGTGCCGGAGACATAGGAGGTGTACTGCCCCAGCACGTCCCGGAACAGCACCTTTTCCAGCCCCGCCTTGGTAACGGTGGGATAGGTGATCCGGGCGGGGATCACGAGCTCCTGCCCGGGCTGGGCCTGCTCCACCAGCTTTTCGGCCGCCGCCACGTCAAAGGTAACGCCCACGCGCCCCTCCACCACCTGACCGGTGGCCCGGTCATAGGAAGCGTTCTTCCCCTCACCGCCGATCTCCCGCTCCACTGCCGCCAGATCCAGGGCCTTGCCCTGGGTCACGGTGCTGACGCATTCGATGGGGTCCAGACACCGGGTGGTCACGGCCTGATGCAGGGCCCGGGCCAGCTTATCCCGGTCAATGGTGCGTCCGTCGGCGGGCTTGGTGACGTAGAAGCCGTCGCCCTTGCCCTCCTCCATACGGTATGCGCCGTCCACCGGGTCACGGCTCAGCTCCTGGCTCAGGCTCTTCGCCCGCTGGGACAGCTGCGCTGCGTCCAGATCCCACCGGACTGCCGCCTGAGTCTCCCCAAACCAGCTGCGGATCAGGTGATACCCGTTGACGAAGAAATTTCCCCCATGGGCCGCGTTCCAGGCAGCCTGGGCCGCCTCCTGCGGCGTAACGGATACCCCAAGCTCCGACAGGCTCACCTGTCCGATGGTCTCCTCTCCCAGGGTCAGGTGGATGACCTCACCGCTGCACGCATCGGCTCCGTCCCGCTGCCATTTATCCCGAACCTCCTGGGCGGTAAGTCCGCCCACGTCCACGCCCAGCACCCGGGTGCGGTGCAGGGTGGTCCTTCCCGCAGCGGCCGCGATGCACACCGCCAGGTATGCCGCCGCCAGAACGCCCACGGCGATACCCGCCGCCATCCCGGCGATCCGGCCCGCCGAACGGGTCCGCTTTTCCTTCTGCAAGGGCTTCTGGTCTGTCTTTTCCATCAGGGCCCCTCCTCATCATTCTGTTGCCGCGCTGTTGCGCGTTCGTATAGTATACTACATCTCCTTCCAAAAAGGGTTACAATCCGGTAACAATCGCCGGTTCTTCAACACACTGTTGATTTATGTACGGGCCCGCTTGGGGATCCGGATGGTCAGCAGGATCTCCTGCTCCGTGTCCCGCCGGTCCCACCCGGCGTCCACCCCGGCCTGACGCATCAGGTGCAGCCCCCGGTCCACGCTGTTGAGAAACAGCCGCACATCCTTGATGATGTAGGTGCTGCGCCCCCGGGGCGGCGTGGTCCGGTCCTCCTGCAGAAGCTTTTCCACATGGGCCTCCGCCTGGGCCACGTTCATCTGCCGCCGCACCATGTCCCCGGCGGCCCGGCGCTGGACCTCCGGGTCCTGGAGCCGCAGCAGCGCCCGGGCATGCCGCTCCGTCAGCCCGTTTTCCCGCAGAAGATTCCGCACATCCTCCGGCAGCCGCAGAAGCCGCAGCTTGTTGGCCACCGTGGGCTGGGCCCGGCCCAGGCGCCGGGCGGCCTCCTCCTGGCTGAGCCCATACCGGGAGATCAGCCGCGCAATGGCCGCCGCCTCCTCCCAGCAGTCCAGGTCCCGCCGCTGAAGGTTTTCCATCAGAGCCAGCAGGGCGGAGTCCTCCTCGCCCACCTGGGCCACCAGACACGGCACCTCCCGCAGTCCGGCGATCCGGGCCGCCCGCAGCCGCCGCTCCCCGGCCACCAGCTCATACCCGTCTCCGGCCCGGCGAACCGTCAGCGGCTGTAAAATGCCGCAGGAGCGGATGCTGGCGGCCAGCTCCGCCAGTCCCACCTCGTCAAAGCCCTGCCGGGGCTGCTGGGGATTGGGCCGGATGCGGCCCAGGGGGATGTACTGGACCCGTGTGGACAGAAATTCACCCTTTCGCTGCAATTTCATGGCGCTCGCCCTCCTTTTCCCCCATTTTATCCGTCCCGGGCGGCAAAAAAGGCCGCACTCTGTCGGGAAATCAAAATTTCCCCGCTTGCACCCCGGGCTGCCCCTCCCGCGTGTACATCCACCCTCAGCAGCGGAAAAAATGCTTGCCATCCGGGGCCCCGGGGGGTACAATAGCACCAATCAGAAAACAGGAGGCGCATTCCTATGGAGTTTAACCCGCAGAAGCAGCTGGCAGGCCTGCTGGAGTGGATGGACCAGCAGATGACCCTGTGCCATGGCAAGACCGCCGTCATCGGCATTTCCGGCGGCAAAGACAGCAGCACCGTGGCGGCGCTGGCAGTGGCCGCCTACGGCCGCGAGAACGTGTACGGCGTCCTGATGCCCAACGGCGTCCAGCCGGATATCGACTATTCCCAGGCCCTGGTGGAGCACCTGAACATTCCCCACTGCACCATCAATATCCACGACGCCGTCCAGGGTGTCCTTCACGAGATGGAGCAGGCGGGCCTGGAGCCCAGCCGCCAGACCCGGGTGAACCTGCCCTCCCGCATCCGCATGGCCACTCTGTACGCCGTGGCCCAGACCGTGCCCGACGGCATCGTCATCAACACCAGCAACCTCTCCGAGGACTGGGTAGGCTACTGCACCATTTACGGTGACTCCGCCGGGGCCTTCTCCCCCCTGGGCATGTACACCACCGAGGAGGTCATTGCCCTGGGCCGGGTCCTGAGCCTGCCGGAGAAGTTCCTGGTAAAGGCCCCCTCCGACGGCCTCACCGGCCTCACCGACGAGGACAACCTGGGCTTTACCTATCACGCCGTCAACGAATACGTTCGCCGGGGCGTCTGCGACCCGGCCATCCGGGCCCAGATCGACCAGAAGCACCGCGTCAGCCGCTTCAAGTTCCAGACCCTGCCGGTGTATCACAACGGTTTGCCCATGGCCCTTACCGACGAGACGGATTACTACAAATAAGCGCCAAACACCCCGGAGCAGCGCTCCGGGGTGTTTCAGCCTGTCAAAGAAGCCTCGCAGAGTTCGCGGCCCGCAGGCCGCGAATAGTGTTCAATCTATTTTTCACGGCGGCGTGTACGTCGCGAAAAATACTTTGCGCGGAGAGAGTGTGTTTTCGCGCATTTTATGCGTGAAAACGCGCGGGTCGGAGCGGAATCTCTTTTGTCAAAAAAGGGCAACGCCCTTTTTTGAAGCTGCCAAACACCCCGGAGCAGCGCTCCGGGGTATTTGCATAGGTCTTTATTTGCTGCGGATGAACAGCACCCCCAGGGTGCCGGGGCCGCAGTGTGAGGTGACGGTGGACCCTGCGGTGGTCTCGATGATCTCCTCAAAATCGGGACACAGCTCCAGGAGCTTCTGCCGCACCGCCTCCACCGTCTCCGGGGCGCAGCGGGTATGGGTAATGAACACCCGGTGCCTGTTGATATCATCCCGTCCCTGGAGCCGGTCCTGGGTGTATTGCAGCATCACCTTGTCAATGGGGCCGCGATACTTTTTGCCTGGGGTCATCTTGCCGTCCTTCACCTCGATGCAGGGCTTCAGCTTCAGCAGATTGCCGCCGAAAGCGCTGAGGGCCGAGCACCGCCCGCCCTTATACAGATAGTCCAGCCGGTCAATAACAAAGCTGGCCTCCACCCGGGGAGCCAGGTCCGTGCAGGCCCTCTGAATTTCCTCCGCCGTATGTCCGGCCGCCGCCAGCTCCGCGCCGTGGAGCACCAGGAGCCCCTGGCCCGTGGACAGGTTCCGGGAATCCACCACATATACGTCGCCGACGTCCGCCGCCGCCATGCAGGCGTTCTGATACGAGCTGGAAAAGTCGCTGCTGATGCAGAAGTGCACGACGCTGTACCCCTGCTGGTGCCAGGACCGGAACTCCCGGACATAGTCGAACACGTTGACGGCGCTGGTCCGGGGCAGCTGGCCGCTGGCGTCCACATAGTCATAAATGGTCTCCGGCGTGATCTCCACGCCGTCATGCCCCACCTGATCGCCGCAGTGCACCGACAGGGGCGTGATGGCAATGTCGTACCGTTCGATCAGCTCCGGCGACAGGTCGCAGGTGCTGTCCGAAATGATCTTTACCTTCATATCCTGTTTTTCTCCTTGTATAAGCCCCGGGCCCGGCCCGGCGGCGGTTTCTGCAAGATGACAAAACTTCCCCTATGCGCCGCTTCACAAAACGACGCTTATGGTATTATACCGGATATCCTCTCTCCGCGCAAGAAAAACTTGCCATTTCTCCCAAAAAAAACGCGGCAATTCCCATAGAATTGCCGTGATTTTCTGATTTTATTCCTCAAACAGACTGGCCTGGTAGGGCAGCCCCCCCTTGCCGATGTTCCGGCGCTGGGCGGCATTTTCCTCCGCCAGGGCGTCGGCAATGGCCATTTTCCGGATGATATTGCGGACGGTGGCGTCCAGGTCGGTGCCCGCCCGATAGTCGGCAGGGAAGATGAAATCCACCCGCCCCTTGGCCAGCAGGTCCTCCACGCCCTGGCGGTTCTCCTGCTGGTACACGGCAATGGCCTGGCCGCCGTAGGCCCGCATCATTTTCATGCACGGCACATCAGACAGGCCGTCTCCCACATAGATCATGTTGGTAAACGGCACCCGCTTGCTGTCGTCGGGCATGGAGTCATTGAGGGTCTTGTCATCGGACACATCCAGCACGCCCTTATTGATGCGATAGACGAACTGGGTCTTGTTGGTGAAGTTTACGTCCAGCTTGGGCCACGAGGCCAGCCCGTCCCCATCATAGAAAAACTCACAGGCGTAGATCTCCCGGAACTCCTGGGCGATGCCGCTGCCCTCGATGATCTCCCGCAGGCCGGAGGAGATGACATAGTGCTCCACCTGCACCCCCTGGCTGCGCCCAAATTCGTTGATGCGCCCGAACCAATCGGCCACCCCGGGAAACAGCTCCATCCCGTGACCGCACCGCACCAGGAAATCCCGATCCAGCCGGATGTTCTGGGCCCGGCATTCGGCGATCATGGTGTACATGTACGCCAGCAGCCCGTCCATGCGGTTCTCCCGGCCAAAGTCATTGGCCTTTCTCCAGAATTCTGCCGGAGTATAGCCCAGCGCCGGGATAAATGCATAGTCCTCCATGTCCGTGGTACACAGAGTCTTGTCAAAGTCATACAGCAGCGCCACAATAGGCGTCATACCGCCACCTCCTTGCGTATAGGGCAAAAAAGCAGCCCCCAGGGGCCGCTTTTTGCATTTCATATCAGCGTCTGTCGCCGCTGCTGTAGTTGCGGCCAAACTGCAGGTCCTCCAGGTTCAGCTTAAAGTCCAGGGGAAAGGGGGAATCCTCCTCTTTCTTCTCCTGGGGCTTTTCCTCCGGCTGAGGCTCCGGGGCGGGCTGCTGCTCCTGCGAAGGCTCCTCCTGAGAAGCAGGCTCTGCATCCGTCGCAGCCTCCGCCACAGGCACGGCGTTCTCCTGGGGGGCAGGCAGGGCCACGGCCTCGCTCTGCTCCTCCTGCTCCGGCGCATTCCGCTCCGGCAGAGCATCCAGAAACGCCATCTGCTGGGCGCACAGCTCCCGGCTGCGCTGGATAAAGCTCTCCGTCTCGCTTTGGGCCGCAGCCAGCTTCTCCCAGGAATCCCGGATCTCCTGCTGGAGCTGCCGGGCCTGGATCTCGGCCTCGCCCCGGGCCTCGATCAGGAGCCGCCGCGCCTCCGCCTGGGCGTTGGAAATGGTCTTTTCCTTTTCCGCGTGGGCCTCGGCGATGGACTTGTCCCTTTCGGCCTGGGCCTCGGCCACCATCTGGGCCGCCATTTTCTGGGCCGCCAGCAGGGTAGACCGCATGGCATCCTCGGTGGCGCGGTATTCCTCCACCTTCTCGGCCAGCACCTTCAGCTTGGCCTTCAGGGTGGTATTGTCCTTATACAGCGCGGTATAATCCTCCGTCAGGCCATCCAGAAATTCGTCCACAGCCGTCATACTGTAGCCGCTGCTCAGGCCGGACGATTTGGGAAAGGTTTTCTCGGAAACTTCCTGGGGTGTGTACATGATCTATCCCTCCGTTTTTTGCTGTATCGGTCCGTCACATGTACAGGCCGCTGTTTTCCAACTCGTCGATCAGGTCGCCCATAAGATCCACGGAATAGGGCGTGGCGATATAGGTCTTGGCGGCCACGCGCTTGACCTTGCCGCCGGTAGCATAGGCCACGCCGGACACGAAGTCCAGCAGCCGCCGGGCGGTATCGGGGTCGGTGTTCTCCATATTCACCACCACGGTGCGCTTTTCCAGCAGATGATCGGCAATGGCCGTGGCGTCCTCGTCATACTTCGAGGGCTTCACCAGCACCACCTTCAGCTGGGTAGTGGCGTGGATGTTCACCACCTTGCTGCGGCGCTCCTCATCCCGGCGCTCCTCCCGCCGGTCGTCCCGGCGGGGACGATCCTGGTAATCGTCCTCCTGATATTCCACCGGTTCATCCTCATCGTCATAGGGATGGATAAACTTCTTGAACTCGTCCTTCAGGCTCATGTGCTTCCCTCCGCTCTTTATTTTGTATAGTCCCGTGCGCCGAAAATTGCCGTGCCCACCCGGATCATGTTGCTGCCGCACCGGATGGCGTCGGCAAAATCGCCGCTCATGCCCATTGACAGATATTCCATCTTATTATCGTATATTTTTGCATTGATGTCAACATAAAGCCACCGCATTTTCTCGAAATATGCCAGATTTCCGTGGGGCTCCATGGCCACCGGAGGGATGGTCATCAGTCCCCGGACCCGGACATGAGGCATGGCCAGAGCCGTTTCCGCGGCGGCGGTGATATCCTCCGGCGCAAAGCCGCTTTTGGCCGCCTCCCCGCCGATGTTCACCTCCAGCAGGATATCCTGGCAGAGCTCCAGCCTTCCGGCGGCCTTTTCGATCTCCTGCAACAGCTCCGTGCTGCCCACAGACTGGATCAGATCGGCCTTGCCCACCACCTGGCGCACCTTGTTGCGCTGGAGATGGCCGATAAAGTGCAGGGGGCGGCCGGCGTAGGCGTTTTCCGCCAGCTTGGCGGTCATCTCCTGCACCCGGTTTTCGCCCAGGGCGTCGATCCCGGCGGCAATGGCCTCCTGACAGGCGGCGGCGTCGTTCATTTTGCTGGCGCCCACCAGGATAACGTCGGCGCCGGTGCGCCCCGTTTCCCGGGCCGCCTGGTCCATCTGCTGCCGGACGGCGGCAATATTCTCCGCAATAGACATAGTGAAAGCCTCCCTTTCCGCGGTCAATCTTCTTTCAATATCTGTGTGCCGTCCAGGGTCACGCCGGTCATGATGACCTCGTCGCCGGGACGGAGCGTTGACAGTCCCTCGGTGTTCTGAGGCACGGACACCAGCACATAGTCGTCCCCCTGATACACCATTTCCACAGGCTTGAACTGGGGGAAGCTGCCCTGAACGCAGTATACGCCCAGCTTTCCGTTGTCGCTCTGCCGCAGGCACACGGAGGGCAGACGCAGCCCCGTATAGCTGTGCAGCACGATCTGCGCCGTCTGGTGCCGCAGCTGAGTGGTCTCCGCCAGATATTCCCGGCAGGACAGCACCACCACGCACCGGCCGTTTTCCGCCGGGCCCACGGAATGCACCGCGGCGGCAATGTCGTCGGTGACGCCCTTGGTCAGCCGCAGAGATACGCTGCCGCAGGCGGCAATGCGCTGGGCCTCCTCCTCCGCCACGGCGGCGGCATAGTACCAGGTGTTGCTGTAAATCAGCTTGCCCACGTTGGCGGTATTCTCCCCGGGGGCCAGGCTGTCCAGAGCGCTGGGAGTCAGGTCCCCCAGGCCCGCCGGGGTCAGCACGGACTCATACCCGTCGCACACGGCGGAATACGTCCCCGCCCGGGGAGCGGTGATATCCGTGGCCCCGGTAAGGCCCGCCTGCAAGGAGTCGATCTCGTCCTGCACCGCGGCGATCTCCGTTTTGATCTCCTGGCTGGAGGTATAGGCCCGGCTGCGCTTGACAATGGCGGCCTTCAGCTGGGACAGGTCGCCGGAGGCGGCGGTATAGTCCCCGCCGGTGAGATTCTTCCGCAGGGCCATGATTTCGTCGGAAATGGAGCCGTCCAGCTTCAGGGCGGCGTCGGGGTTCAGATAGGAGGACAGGGCGTATTCCAGCTGCTCCAGCTGCAGGCGCTTGGCCTGGATCTGGGCCACGGCCTCCAGGGCCCCGGGGCTGTCATAGGCGGTAGCGATGACCTGGCCCTTTCCCACCTTTTCCCCCTCGTCCCGGGTATGGCTCAGGGTCCCGGCCTCGGAGCGGAAGGCTTCCTCCTCCCGCACCAGCCAGCCGGAGGCCTCCACGGATTCCTCCGTGGTGCTGGAATACACCCGGGTGGTAGCGTAGGGGTTCGTCAGATACCGCACCCCCTGGACCAGAAAATAGAACACCACCGCCGCCGCCAGGGCAATGGACAGAATTTTGAATGCGCGGGTGGACTTCATATCGTATTTTATACCGTATACGCGGGTGGATTTCATAACGTACCTCCTTTGGCGGTGGGGTATCGGGGTGTTTATTGCGGCAGGGCACACGGGCCCTGCCCTACAGGATTTTGCGCAGTCTGGGGTTGGTTATGTCTGCGTAGGGGCGGACGACCCTGTCCGCCCGCCGGTCAGGTCTGCGCCTCCGGGTCGTACAGGGCCACCGGATGAACCGGAATGATGGTGGATATTGCGTGCTTGTAAATCACCTGCTGCTTGTTGCCCAGGCGCCGCAGACGCGGCGTCTGGGGCCCCGTGATTTTATCCCGCACGGACGGAGTGAATCCGCCCGTGCCCAAGGCTTTGCCTGCGGCAAAGCGCTTGTGCGCCCCGTCGGGCGGCGGCGCTATTGCGCCTCCGACGGCAAGCCCGGGTCGTTCAGTGGCACCGGATGAACCGGAATGATGGTGGATATTGCGTGCTTGTAAATCACCTGCTGCTTGCCGTCGGTGTCCAGCACCACGGTGAAGCTGTCAAAGCCGGTGACGCTGCCCCGCAGCTGAAAGCCGTTCATCAGAAATACGGTAACGGGCAGGCTCTGCTTGCGGACCTTGGTCAGGAAAATGTCCTGAAGATTGTTTTTCTGCATAACGAATGCTCCTTTTCTCTTTGTGCGGACGGCTGTCCGCCTGCCCTTATCCTAAGCCATGGGCTGTGAGAAAATCTGTCGCATTCTGTAAAGCCGCCGGGAAATCCGGCTCCCGGTCCCAGAGGATCCAGTGGATATTCGGGTTGCGCCGCAGCCAGGTCAGCTGCCGCTTGGCGTACTGGCGGGAGCGGAGCTTGACCTCCTCCACCGCCTGGTCCGTGGTGGCCGCGCCGTCGGCCACTGCCAGAAACTGCTTGTAGCCGATGGCCTGCAGGGCCGTGGCATCCCGGGGCAGGCCGCTGTCCAGAAGGTCCTGCACCTCCTGCAAAAGCCCCTGGCGGACCATGTCGTCCACCCGCCGGTCAATGCGCTGGCGCAGGTCCTCCCGGTCCCGGAAGCTCAGCCCGATATACACCGCCTCGTACCGGTCCGGACGCTGCCGTCCCCGCCGGTCCCGCAGGGACATGGGCTCCCCGGTCTGCTCATAGATCTCCAGTGCCCGGAGAATGCGCTTTTCATCCCGCAGGTGCAGCCGTCCGGCGGTTTCCGGGTCCACGGTCCGCAGCCGCTCCAGCAGCGCCTCCGGCCCCTGCTCCCGCAGCTCCCGCTGGAGCCGCAGCCGTACCTCGCCGCCCTGGCTGCCGGGGGCGAAGTCGTCACCCCGGATCAGGGCGTCCAGATACAGCCCCGTGCCTCCGGCCAGCACCGGCAGCCGGCCCCGGGCCAGAATGTCCCGGATGCAGCCGTCCGCCGCCTGGCAGAACCGGGCCACGGACCAGCTTTCCGCCGGATCCGCCACGGCGATCATATGATGGGGCACCCCCTCCATCTCCGCCGCCGTGGGGGCGGCGGTGCCGATGGTCATGCCCCGGTAGATCTGCATGGAGTCCACGGATACCACCTCGCCGCCGAAGCGCCGGGCCAGAGCCACGGCCATTTTCGTTTTTCCGCTGGCGGTGGGACCCACCACGCACAGGACCCTGGGGGCCATAGGCCGCTCCTTTCCGGGTGTCACGCCCGCTTGAACATTTTTTCCACCTGGTATTTGCTCAGCCGCACCGCCACCGGGCGGCCATGGGGGCAATACTGAATTTCCCCGGACTGGACCCTGTCCACCAGACGCCGCAGCTCGGCGGGGTCCGTGTGCATCCCGGCCTTGATGGCGGATTTGCAGGCCATGGTCTGCAATAGGCTGTCCCGGGCTGCGTCCGGGTCCGCCCGGTTCAGCCGCAGGTCCTCCGCCAGCTCCTCCAGGGCTCCGGTGGGGTCGTCTACCCCGGCGGGCACCCCCCGCACCAGCACCGCGCCGCCGAAATCCTCGCACCGGAAGCCATACCGCTCCAGCAGGGGCAGCTGCTCCAGCACCGCCGCGCAGTCCTCCGGCGACAGCTCCACCGCCATGGGCTCCAGCAGTGTCTGGGACATGATGGGCTCCGTGGCGGCCTTCAGCGCGTCGAACCGCACCCGCTCATGGGCAGCGTGCTTGTCGATGAGCCACACGTTCTCCTGCTCATCCTCGCAGATGATATACGTCCGCAGCACCTCGCCGGCAATGCGCCAGGGGGCCTCCCTGGGTGGCTCCATGGTCACCTGCTCCGGCAGGGACACCGTCTCCTGTGCCGCCTCCCGCACCGGCTCCGGCTTTGGGGCGGGCGGGGTAATGTGATAGCTGACGCCGGGGCGGCCGGTGGGCGCGGTAAAGGGCTTGCCCGCCTCCGGGGCCACGTCCCGCACCGCCATGGTCTGGGCCGGTCTTTCCTCCGGCTGCGCCGCAGGCCGGGACACCGGCGCGGCGGGACGGGCGGTATAGCTGCCCAGCGGGCGCTTCTCCGGCTCCGGCTTCTGCTGCTGCCGGAACTCCTGGGCCGTCATGGTCCGGTAGAAAGGCTTCTCCTCCTTTTCCGGGGCCTTGGGGCGAGCTGCCGCGTCCAGGGCATCCATGACGGTATAGTACACCGCATCGAAGGCGGTTTTATCCGATACGAATTTCACCACGGTCTTGGCCGGATGCACGTTCACGTCCACCCGGTCCTCCGGCAGGGTCAGATGCAGCACGCAGCCGGGGAACTTCCCCTTCAACAGCCGGTTGCGGTATGCCTCCTCCAGGGCAGCGGACAGCAGCTGGCTCTTGACGAACCGTCCGTTGACGAAAAACAGCTGACGGCCCCGGGTGCCGTGACCGTTCAGGGGCCGGGTCACATAGCCCGCCACCTGCACGTCGCCGCCGCAGCCCCGGACCTCCTCCAGACCCAGAGCAAAATCCCGGCCCATGGCCGCATAAACGGCGGACAGCAGCTGCCCGTCGCCGGGGGTGTGGAGCACCTCGGCCCCGTCCCGCAGCAGCTTGAAGGACACCTCCGGATGGCTCAGGGCCAGGTGCTGGACGATGCCGGACACGGCGGCCCCCTCGGCGCTGTCCTTTTTCATGAATTTCATCCGGGCGGGGGTGTTGTAAAACAGGTCCCGCACGCAGATGGTGGTGCCCTCCGGGCACCCGATCTCCTCCACCTGGCCCGGCACGCCCCCCTCCAGATGCAGGGAGGCCCCGGTCTGGGCCCCGGTCTGGCGGGTGAAAATATCCACCCGGGACACGGCGGAAATAACGGCCAGCGCCTCGCCCCGGAAGCCCAGGGTGCCGATGGCGGTCAGGTCCCCCGCCGTGCGCAGCTTGCTGGTGGCATGGCGCAGAAACGCCGTGGGCAGCTGCTGGGGCGCGATGCCGCAGCCGTTGTCCGTCATCCGCAGATAGGTGAGGCCCCCGTGCTGCACCTCCGCCACGATGGCGGTGGCCCCGGCGTCCAGGGCGTTTTCCAGCAACTCCTTGGCCACGCTGGCGGGCCGCTCCACCACCTCGCCGGCGGCGATCAGGTCCGCCACGTGCCGGGGCAGGCATTGAATATCAGGCATAGCGTTGTCCTTTCGTGTTACGTCAGCTTCTTTTTCAGCTCATACAGCAGCTGCAGGGCCTCCAGGGGCGTCAGGGAGTCCACCTGGGCCCGGCGCAGCCGGTCGATGACCTCCCCCTCGGCCACGGCGGCAAAGGACACCTGGTCCTCCCGGGGAGCGGGGGCTGCCGCCGGGTGGCCGGACTCCTCCTCCAGCTGGCGGAGGATCTTTCTGGCCCGGGACACCACCGCCTCCGGCAGACCCGCCAGCTTGGCCACCTCGATGCCGTAGCTGCGGTCCGCGCCGCCGGGGACAATCTTCCGCAGGAACACGATCTCCTCGCCCCGGGCCCGGACGGCGATGTTGTAGTTCTTCACGCCGGGGAGGGTGCCCTCCATGGCGGTCAGCTCGTGGTAATGGGTGGCAAACAGGGTCTTTGCCCCCAGGCGCTTGGGGTCGGCGCAGTATTCCAAAACCGCCCGTGCGATGCTCATACCGTCGAAGGTAGAGGTGCCCCGGCCGATCTCGTCCAGGATCAGCAGGCTCTTGTCCGTGGCGGCATGGAGGATGTCGCTGACCTCTGTCATCTCCACCATAAAGGTGGACTGCCCCGCCGACAGATCGTCGGAGGCCCCGATGCGGGTAAATACCCGGTCCACAATGCCCAGGCGGGCCGCCTTGGCCGGGACGAAGGACCCGATCTGGGCCATCAGGACCATCAGCGCCACCTGGCGCATATAGGTGGACTTGCCCGCCATGTTGGGGCCGGTGATGATGGACACCCGGTCCTGGGTGCGGCCCATATAGGTGTCGTTGGGCACAAACAGGGCGTCGGGCCGCATGGCCTCCACCACCGGGTGGCGTCCCTGGTGGATCTCGATAACGCCGGACTCGTCCACCGCCGGGCAGCAGTAGTTGTTCTTCACCGCCACCGCTGCCAGGGAGCACAGGCAGTCCGCCTCCGCCACGGCGGCGGCCGTGGCCTGGATCCGGACCACATGGCCGCTCAGCTCCTGCCGCAGCCGGGTGAACAGCTCATATTCCAGGGCCGATACCCGGTCCGACGCGGACAGGATGTCGTGCTCCAGGTCCTTCAGCTCTTGGGTGATGTATCGCTCGCCGTTGACCAGGGTCTGCTTGCGGATGTATGTCTCGGGCACCTGGTCCTTGAAGGAGTTGGACACCTCGATGTAATAGCCGAATACCTTGTTGTACCCGATCTTCAGGGTACGGATGCCGGTTTTCTCCTTTTCGGCGGCCTCCATAGAGGCGATGATGCCCTTGCCGCCATGCAGAATGCCCCGCAGGCGGTCCACCTCCGGGTCGAAGCCCTCCCGGATGAACTCACCCTCCCGGACGGAGAAGGGGGGATCGTCGCACAGGGTTCGGCCGATCAGGTCCGTCAGGTCCTCCAGAGTGTCCAGCTGGGCCAGCTCCCCCAGGCGGCCCCGGTCAAAGGCCGACAGCAGCTCCTTCACATGGGGCAGCCGCGCCATGGCGTTTTTCAGGGCTACCACGTCCCGGCCCCCGGCGGTGCCGTATACAATGCGGCCCACCAGCCGCTCCATGTCGCCGATGCCGGACAGGGCCAGGGCCAGCTCCTCCCGCACCATGGTGTGGTCCACCAGCTGGCCCACGGCGGCGCTGCGGCGGGTAATGGCCGTAACGGACAGCAGGGGCCGCTCCAGCCAGCTGCGGAGCATCCGCCCGCCCATGGGGGTCCGGGTCTTGTCCAGCACCCAGAGGAGGCTCCCCTTTTTCTCCTTGCTGCGCAGGGTCTCCGTCAGCTCCAGATTCCGCCGGGCCGTCAGGTCCAGCTCCATAAACTGCCCCTGCTGATAGTAATCCAGGTCGTCCACGTGGCGCAGGTCGGTTTTCTGCGTCTCGTGGAGATAGCCCAGCAGCGCCCCCAGCGACAAAGCCGCGGCGGGGTTCCCCTTGGGCAGGCGTCCGGCAGCCTCGTCGCCGAACTGGGTGCGGACGGTCTTTTCCGCCTCCTGCAATTGAAAGCGTCCGGCGCTCAGCCGCTCCACATGGCAGTGGAGCTTATCCTGCAAAAGAGACAGCAGCGGCCCGCACTGGTATGCCGCCGGATTCACCACTGCCTCCGCCGGGGAAAACCGGCCCAGCTCGTTGAGCAGATGCTCCGCCCGGTCGGGCCCCTGAAAGGCGGTAACATGGGTCTTGCCGGTGGAAATGTCGCACACGCTGAAGCCCGCGCAGGTGTCGTCCAGATACAGCCCCGCGCAGAAGTTGGAGCGTCCCTCCTCCAGGCAGGCCGCGTCAATGACCGTGCCGGGGGTCACCACCCGGATAATGTCCCGGTCCACCAAGCCCTTGGCCGTGGCGGGGTCCTGGGTCTGCTCGCAGATGGCCACCTTGTAGCCCTTGGCAATAAGCCGGGCAATGTAGGCGTCGGAGGCGTGATAGGGAATGCCGCACATGGGCACCTTTTCCTCAAAGGGCTTGTTCTTGTCCTTGTCCCTGGTGGTCAGGGTCAGGTCCAGCTCCTTGGACGCCTTCCGGGCGTCGTCGCCGAACATCTCGTAAAAATCCCCCAGCCGGAAAAACAGGATGGCGTCCTGATTCTGCTCCTTGATCTGCAAATATTGTTTCATCATGGGGGTCAGCTCCGCCATGGTTTCACCCGCGCTTTCTGCCGCATGTGCGGCGTATCTGTCGAATGGTAGTGGAAAACATTGTTGAAAAGTGCAAAACTTCGTTCAATAGGAGGAATTATTCCATCTCCCCGAACAGCGCCCAGGTGTTGCTGTCGGTGATCCTCACGTTCCGGTACTGGCCCAGGGCGTCCCTGCTGCCCACCAGGTGCACCAGCCGTCCCCCCGCCGTCCGGGCGGACAGGGGCCACCGGGCGTCGTCGGTCTCGCCGTCCACCAGCACCCGCAGGGTCCGGCCTACATACCGGGCATGAAGCCGGGCGGATATCTCGTTTTGCGTATTGCACAGCATATCGAACCATTTCTGCTTTTCCGCCCGGGGAACGGGGTCGTCCATTTTGGCCGCCGGCGTACCGGGCCGGGGGGAGAAGATGAAGGTAAACAGGGCGTCGAACTCCACCTGCCGCACCAGGTCCACGGTCTCCATGGCCTCGGCCTCGGTCTCGCCGGGGAAGCCGATGATCACATCGGAGGTCAGCACCAGGTCCGGCATGACCTTCCGGGCATAGCCGATCAGGTCCAGATATTTCGCCCGGTCATAGGGGCGGTTCATGGCCCGCAGCACCCGGTCGCAGCCGGACTGCACCGGCAGGTGCAGCTGATGGGCCACATGGCGGCTTTGGGCCATGGTGTCGAACAGCTTATAGCCGGCGTCCTTGGGCTGGGACGACATAAAGCGGATCAGGTAGTCGCCGTCGATCTTGTCCAGCTCCCGCAGCAGGTCCGCAAAGTCCCAGGGCTCCGGCAGGTCCTTGCCGTAGGAGTTGACGTTCTGGCCCAGCAGGGTGATCTCCTTATACCCCTCCGCCGCCAGCTGGCGGACCTCCTCCACGATCTTCTCCGGGGAGCGGCTGCGCTCCCGGCCCCGGACGTAGGGGACGATGCAGTATGAGCAGAAGTTGTTGCACCCATACATGATGGACACCCACGCCCGAACCCGGCCCTCCCGGACCACGGGCATTCCCTCGGCAATGGAGCCGTGCTCGTTCTCCACGGAGAACACCCGGCCCCGGCGGGTATACACCCGGTACAGCAGCTCCGGGAACTTCCACAGGGCCTGGGGCCCGAACACCAGGTCCACATGGCGATAGCTCTCCCGGACCCTCCGGGCCACCTCCGGCCGCTGGGCCATGCAGCCGCACAGGCAGATGATCTGCTCCGGGTTCGCCTTTTTCGTGTGGGTCAGGGCGCCCAGGGTGCCGTAAACCCGCTTTTCCGCATGGTCCCGGATGGCGCAGGTATTCATGACCACAATGTCCGCCTGGGCCGGATCGTCGGTGAAATCGCACCCCATATCCCGCAGCATCCCCAGAATGTGCTGGCTGTCGGCCACGTTCTGCTGGCAGCCGAAGGTGTCCACCATCGCCAGAGGCGTCCGGCCCCGGGCCCGGTGGATATCGTGTATTTTCTCGGTAAACTCCCGCTGGCGGGCCATCTGCCCGTCGTCGAGAAGAACTTGCTTTCTGTCCAATGGAAACCTCCCAGCCGCCCGTTTTCGTAAAATAGGCGGCACTTTCCGAATTTAATAACTTATCATACCACATTTTTCTCTCCGTTACAAGGAAGGCCGCCGGGAAAAATGGCGAAAAATTTGTGTCCCCGGCGCTTTATCTTGCCCGAAGAATATGGTATACTGAAGAAAAATCGTCGAAAACGAGGATATCGCGCCATGAAAGACAACGAAAACAGGCGGCCCATGCCCCAGGCGGAGGCCGATGGCATCATCGAGGGCCGGAACGCCGTGATCGAGGCCCTGCGGGCCGGAACGGCCATCGACAAAATTTACCTGGCCAAGGGCGAGACGGACAAGACCCTGGGCCACATTGCCTCCCGGGCCCGGGACGCCGGGGTCGTTGTGGTGGAGGCCGACCGGCGGAAGCTGGACGCCATGAGCCGCACCCACGCCCACCAGGGAGTCATCGCCCTGGCCGCCGTCCGGGAATACGTCAGCATCCAGAGCATTCTGGACAGCGCCGCCGCCAAGGGGGAGCCGCCTCTGCTGGTGGTGTGCGACGAGATCTCCGACCCCCACAATCTGGGGGCCATCCTCCGCACCGCCGAGTGCGCCGGGGCCCACGGGCTCATCATCCCCAAGCGCCGGTCCGCCGGCCTCACCGCCATCGTGGGCAAGACCTCCGCCGGAGCCGTCAGCTATCTGCCGGTGGCCCGGGTGGCCAACCTTACCTCCGCCCTGAAGGACCTGAAAAAACAGGGCGTATGGATCTTCGGCACCGCCGCCGGGGCCTCCACGGACCTGTACAGCGCCGACCTGAAGGGTCCCGCGGCCATCGTCATCGGCTCCGAGGGCGACGGCATGAGCCGCCTGGTGGCGGAAAACTGCGATTTTTTGGTCAGCATCCCCATGAAGGGGCACATTTCCTCCCTGAACGCGTCGGCGGCCGCAGCCATTCTGCTGTACGAGGCCGTGCGCCAGCGCCGGGGATAACAGCAAGGAGCTTCTATGAGTAAGCAAGACATGCGGCCCACGCCGCCGGAGGAGCACTATACCGTAGACGAGATACTGGAGGAGTTTGGCTCTGGTGCGCCTGCGGAGGAGCCCTCCCCCATACCGGAGCCTGACCCGGAGTCCATACCGGACCCGGCCCCGGAGCCTCAGCCGGAGCCGGAAAGCGAACCGAAAGCCGGACCGGAGCCCGTTTCCGAGCCGGAATACCGCCCGGACGACACGCCCCCTCCCCCCCGGGAGAATCCCCTGGACAAGCTGCGCCGCCGGATACAGGCCCGGCAGGAGGACCCCGACGAGCCCGGCCTGGAGCCGGAGGAGGACGACGAGGACGCCGTTCTGCCGGAACGGACGCCTCTGAAGCAGCGTCTGTCCGCCGCCGTTCAGTGGGTCCGGGACCGCATTCCCGCCCGGGATCTGGAGGAGCCCACGGACGCCCCGGAGGAACCGCCGGAGCCGGAGCCCACCATGGACGACGCCGCCCGGGAGGCCAAATGGCAGTGCGCCCGGACCCACCGGCAGCGCATGCTGCTGGCCCTGCCCGCCCTGCTGACGGTCATCGTGGCCGTTATTGACGGCCTGGATGTGCTGTCCCAGGGGTGGTACGACCATGTGTGGCTGCGCTGCGGCATCCCGGCAGGACTGCTGATCCTGTGCCTGCTGCTGTGCCCCCACCTGTGGCAGGAGGCATGGGAGCATCTGCGCCATGGCCGGGTCACCGCCCCGGCGGCGGCGCTGCTGTGCGGCCTGGTGGCCCTGGCGGACAGCGCCTGGTGCCTGTTTCTGGGAAATTGTCCGAATTTGCCCTTTGCCGCCCCGGCGGCGGCGCTGCTGTATCTGTGCGTCTGCGGTCAATACCGTGCCGCCCGTGCCCGGTACGACAGCTTCCGCCTGGCCCAGCTGGGCGGCGTTCCCCCGTATGTGGCCTCCGTCACCACCGCCGGCGCCTGCAAGCAGCAGGGCCGTCTGGAGGGCTTTTACCGTCTGTGGCAGTCTCCGGACCCTGCCGCCCGCTGGCAGCCCATCCTGACGCCGCTGTATCTGGCCCTGGCCACGGTGCTGGCCCTGGTGGCGGCACTGGCCGGCCATCAGATGAACCGTTTTCTCTGGCTGTGGTCGGCGCTGCTGTCGGCCACGGTGCCTCTGTCCCTGCCTCTGTCCGGGACGCTGCCCCTGTCCCTGCTGTGCCGCCGCCTGCACAAAAGCGGCTGCGCCGTGGCAGGCTGGAAGGGTGCCCGGGCCATCTCCGCCGCCCGCCGGGTGGTGGTAACGGATGAGGACCTGTTCCCCGCCGGGGTCCTGTCCCTGCAAAAGAAGGGGAAGGAAGGCCCCGCCTCCGCCCCGGTGGGCACGGTGGAGCTCAACGGTCTGAAGGTATACGGCGAGGAGATCAACCAGGCTCTGGCCTATGCCGAGGCCCTGTGCCGCGCCGCCGGCAGTCAGCTGACCCCTCTGTTCCAGCAGCTGATGGACGGTCAGGTCAGCTTCCGCTATGACGCCCACGATCTCCACTATTACGAGGACGGCGGCGTAGACTGCACCATCCGCGGGGCCACCGTGGCCATGGGCAGTGCCTATTTCATGAAAAAGCGCCGGATCACCCTGCCCCATGACCTGAAAATGGACACCGGCGTCTTTATGTCGGTGGACGGCAGACTGGCCGCCATCTTCGTGGTGAAGTACCTGCCCTCCCGGAACGTGGAGTGGGCCCTGCGGGCCCTGCGCCGCAACCGGGTCACGCCGGTGCTGGCCACCCGGGGCGTCAACATCACCCCCAACATGCTCAAGCGGAAATTCCGGCTCAACGCCCGGCCCATCTATCCCGGGGTCGCCACCCGCCTGGCCCTGGCGGACCTTACCGGCCAGCGCGGGGAGGCCCCCAATGCCATCATCTACCGGGACGGTCTGCTGCCCATGGCGGAAACCGTTATCGGCAGCCAGCGCATGTGTCAGGCGGTGCGCTGGTCCACGGCGCTCGGCTGGATCGGCGGACTGTGCGGCCTGGTGCTGTCGTACTATCTCACCACGGCCGGTGATTTTGCGGCCCTGTCGCCGCTGTACATGCTGGCATTTCTGGCGCTGCTGCTGCTTCCCACCCTGCTGCTGTCGGGCCTGGTGAAATATTATTGATCCCCTGATGAAAAAGCTCCCTGTCTCGCATAAGACAGGGAGCTTTCAGCTTGTCAAAAACTTTTTTTGACAAGCTGAAAGCCCCGGGCGTGGCCCGGGGCTTGCTTTGTGCGTTCGGTCAGCGGCGGTCGCGGTAGACGGGACACTTCTTGTATTCCTCGCCGTAGTCGGGGTTGCAGGTGTACTTCACCTGGGGGTCGTTGGTGGCAAACCGCTTGCCGCACAGCTTGCAGACATACTCGTCGTTGTCATAGCTGCTGAGAAACCCCTTGCTGATGTAGTCCAGATAGTAACAGCGCGCCATGGTCAGTCCTCCTTGATTAGAAATCTATTGTCGCTTTCAGCGTGAGCACAACGTGATTTATCCAACTGCGGTAAATGCCACCTCCAGCCCCCCAATAGTCTTTCCCAAACTCCCATTTCATATCATACTCTCCCCCCAATATGCGGTTAATCGCCATTGCAAGGGCTTTCGCCGGGGATGAGCCCTCATAAAATGTATCATAATCACCGCAGCAGTCTTTATCTCTATATGCAAAGCTCTTCTTCTCCAGCTTGGGGACCCGCTCCGTCAGGAAATCGAAAGCCCGAACGGCACCCTCCGTGCGGCCCGTGACCCGATCTTCGTATACGTCGATCTGCTCCGGCAGACGCCCGGTCCCATCACTGATAGACGCAATGATCCGCTTTGTCAGCGGACTCTGGAAATACTTTTCCTCCTGCTCCTTGTCGTACTTTTCCGCCTCTGCCCGGGCGGCACCTGCTGGAGTAAGAATTGTTCCGGGCTCCACACGTTCGAGCGGTGGCGTCTTATTCAAAGCTGCCGCACGTAGAACAAAAAAAATCAGTATTCCAATACCAACTATTACAATTAACCAAATCACATTGATCTCCCCTTATCATTCGATGTGTGGTTTTCTCTGTCTCGATTATATAACATTTTGTTTTATAATGCAATATAACATTTTGTTTTGTCTATACTTTTTTTAGCTTTCATCAGGAGGGAAGAAGATGTATAGACGAATCCGGGATATGCGGGAGGACCACGACCTGTATCAGCGGGACCTGGCCGAATATCTCCAGTGCTCACAGGTCTGCTACTCCAACTATGAAACGGGCAAACGAGACATTCCCACAGAGGTGCTCATCCGGCTGGCGGAGCTGTATCACACCAGCACAGACTATCTGCTCTCCCGGACGGACGACCCCAGGCCCTATCCGCCTGCCGCCAGATAACACCGGCCCAGCTGGTCCAGGAAATGAAATAACCCCATCCCCTCCCGCCGATCGGGAAGAGGATGGGGTCGCTTTTTGTCGTTTCCCGCTTTCAACACCCCCCCGCAGAGGACAGCGTCCCCGGCACCCCGCGGACAGGGCGGCGCCCTGTCCGGGCAGGGATCACACGTCCCCTATATGGTGTACACAAACGGGTCCGAGGGATTCTTCATCACCGGGGCCGGGGTGGCGGCGGCCACCCGGGTGCCGCTGCGGACGGAGTGGGTCAAAAACACGTTGCCTCCCACCACGGAGCCGTCGCCGATGTCCGTCTCACCCCCCAGAATAGACGCGCCGGAATAGATGGTCACGTCGTCCCCCACGGTGGGGTGGCGCTTCCCCGGCAGGGACGCGTGCCCCGCCCGGGGCGACATTGCCCCCAGGGTCACGCCCTGATACAGCTTCACGTTCCGGCCGATCACCGTGGTCTCGCCCACCACGATGCCGGTGCCGTGATCGATAAAGAAGTGGGGCCCGATGGACGCGCCGGGGTGGATATCGATGCCCGTGCGGCTGTGGGCATATTCGGCCATGATCCGGGGGATCATGGGCACCCGCTGGCAGTACAGCAGGTGGGCAATGCGATAGACAAAGATGGCGAACAGGCCCGGATAGGCAAAGATGATCTCCTCCCGGGACGCAGCGGCGGGATCGGACTCAAACGTGGCGTCCAGGTCCTCCAGCAGCAGCCGCTGCACCCGGGGCAGCCGGCGCACAAACTCCCGGGTGATCTCCTCCGCCCGCTGCACCTGGTCCTCCGGCAGGGCCAGCCGCAGCTGGGCCGTCAGCTTTTCGGAAATGCGCTCCAGCAGCAGGGCGGCATAGTTCTCCGGAGCCAGGGACATCAGCGCCGGGTCCCCGAAATAGGCGGGGAACAGCAGGCGGCGCACCTCCTTGACCAGGTCGATGACCGCCCGGCGGTCCGGCAGGCGCAGGCCGCTGCCGTACAGGGGCGTGGTGCTCTCCATCAGGGTGCGGCCTATGGCCGCGGCGGCTTCTTGAATGTGTTGGGGATACATAAACAGGCTTCCTTTCGGCATGTGGAACATAAAAGCGGCAGAGGACGCGTCACGCATCCTCTGCCGCGGCTTTACGCAAAAACCCGCTCCGGGCGCTTACAGCGCCTCTCCGGCAAACCATGCATGACCGTTCCGGGCATGACAACAGCAGGCCATGGTACAGATGGCCCGGCAGCTGTTGACGGAAACGGTTCTGCTCATGCGGTTTGCTCCTTTTCGGTGTCTGCTTTTATTATATGCCCCCCACGGCCCCTGCGTCCATTGTCATTTTGGACAAAATGCGGATTTATTCTTCCCGCACCCGGTAGTACAGGGTCCCGCAGGCGGGCTCCACTCCCTTGACGGCGAACAGCTCCTCCACCGTGACGAACCGCACCCCCCTGGGCTGCAAGCGGTCCACGATCTCCAGGGCCGCCGTGACGCTGGTGGCGTAGCAGTCGTGGAGCAGGAGAATGTCCCCGTCTCCCGCCCGCCGCAGAACAATGTCCAGGATGCTGTCCACGTCCCGGCTTTTCCAGTCCTCCGTGTCCACGGACCAGCAGATGGCCGGAGTCCCCAGGGCGCAGAGCTCCCGGTCCGATAGGAAGCCGTAGGGGGGCCGCAGCCAGTAGCTCCCGTCCCCCAGCACCTGCCGCAGGGCACGGTCGCATTTTTCCAGGTCAGCCAGGGCGTCGGCGGTGGACAGCTCCGTCAGTGCCCTGTGGCTGAAGGAGTGGCTGCCGATCTGGTGGCCCTCCTGCCGGATACGCCGCACCAGGTCCTCCCGGCCTTCGATCTGACTGCCCACCAGAAAGAACGTGGCCCTGGCCCCCCGCCGGGAAAGGCCCTCCAGCAGCCGGGGCGTCCAGGCAGGGGATGGGCCGTCGTCAAAGGTCAGGGCCATGTAAACCGGCTCTCCCGCCGGTTCTGCCGGCTCCGCCGCCGGTTCCGCCGCCGGTTCCGCCGCCGGGGCGCACCCGGTCAGCAGCAGCGCCGCCAGCAGCGCCGCCGCTATCCGCCGCCTCATACCGGTCCCTCCACCGCCACCGCCTGCATCCCCAGCTCCCGGTGCCGCTGCCACACCGTCTCCCTGGGATAGCGCACCACGCCCCGGTCCTCCCAGGGGTCGCAGCAGATATAGTGCTCCCGGTCATATCCCGACAGCACCACGCAGTGCTCGTTGGAGATCCACATGAAGGGCTGGCCCTCCGGCTCCGTCCGGTACCAGGGGCCGTTGACGGTGGGGCGCAGGTCAATGCTGATCCAGATCAGCACCGGAATCCCCCGGTCGATATACCGGCGGCACAGATAGCCAAGCTCCGCTCCGGTCTCGTTTTTGACCCGGTAAATCCCGGCTTTGTCCCGGGCCAAACCGGCCAAAAAGCGGGACATCCCGCTTTTTATCGCCGGGGCCCAGCAGCCCAGGGCATCCGGGTCGTGAGGGTCCCCCACAAAGGCCCGGCGGGGGTCCGGCCCATGCCAGACGCCGCCGGTATCCCGGTAAAACGGGGCCGAGGGCAGATGGTCCCGGGCAAAATCCTCCGCCGTCACGGAAAAGCCCAGGTATTGCAGCGCCATGGCGGCGCTGACGCTTTCGCAGCCGGTGGGCAGGCCATGCCCCTGGCCGATAAAGGGCACCGGAAGCTGCTTCATGCCGCCCCCTCCCGCCGCCGGGACAGCCGGTGGAAGAAAAATACCTGCCCCACCACCAGGGCCGCCCCCGCAGCCAGCGGAAGCCAGGGCTCTCCCAGCACCGCCGCCAGCAGATAGCAGACCGCACAGTCGGCGCCGACCGCCAAGCCGTACCACAGCTGGGTGGTAACATGGGCCATGTGATCGCACCCGGCGCCGGTGGAGCTCATGATGGTGGTGTCGGAAATAGGGGAGCAGTGGTCGCCCATAACGGCCCCGGCGCACACCGCCGCCACCGCCGCCGGCAGCAGGGGACTGCCGGCAAACACCGGCACCGCCACGGGAATGAGAATGCCCATGGTGCCCCAGCTGGTGCCGGTGGCAAAGGCCAGCAGCCCGCCCACCAGAAACAGCACCAGCGGGAACAGGGCCGTCAAGGTCTCACGCCCGGCAAACAGCCCCTGGACAAAGGCCGCCGCGTCCAGCCGGGCGGCAAAGGATTTCAGCCCCCAGGCAAAGGTCAGCACCAGCAGCGCCGGGGTCATAAGCTTGAAGCCATCCAGAAAGCCCTCTACATAGCCGGAAAACGTCACCACACCCCGGGGAATGTATAAAACCGCCATCACCAGCAGCGTTACCGCGCAGCCGAGGCACAGGGCCATGGGCGCATCGGTGTTGGCAAAGACGTTGGACGCCGTCAGGGGAAGCCCCCCCTCCCGGCAGGTCCGGCGGCCCAGCAGCACCATGCCCCACACCACCGAGACGATGAGGCACACCGTGGGCACCAGTAGATCCACCGCCCGGCCCCGGGGGCTAAACTGGCCGGCGGGAGAGCGGTCATCCCGGGGCGGCTCCTGGACGGCGGCCAGCTGCTCCCGGCGGTACATGGGGCCGAAATCCCGGCCCGTCAGGGCCACCACGAACACCATCCACAGCATCAGAAGGGCGTAGAAATTATACGGGATGGCCCGCAGAAACAGGGTGAAGCCGTTGACCGTTCCGGCGTATTCCGCCGGAATGTACGACGACACGGCGGCGGCCCAGGAGCTGATGGGCGCGATGATGCACACCGGGGCGGCGGTGGCGTCAATGAGAAAGGCCAGCTTCTCCCGGGAGATGCGGAAGCGGTCGGCGATGGGCTGCATGATGGCCCCCACCGTCAGGCAGTTGAAATAGTCGTCCAGGAAGATCAGGCATCCAAGGCCCGCTGTGGCCGTTTCCGCTCCCCGGCGGGAGCGCACCCGGCGGGAAGCCCACTCCCCGAAGGCCCGGGAGCCGCCGGACCGGGCAAACAGCACCACAATGGCCCCCAGCAGCACGTCGAAAAAGAAGATCTTCCGGTCAATGCCCTCCATAAGGGTCAGAAACAGCGTCTCGAAGCTCCGCCAGGGGGCGAAGCCCTCTGCCAGCAGCGCCCCCATCACGCACCCGGCCAGCAGGGAGGAGTACACCTCCTTGGTGACAAAGGCCAGCACGATGGCCACCGCCGGAGGCAGCAGCGCCCAGCCGGTGCCCACAAAGGACGCAGGTCCGCCGCCTGTGTCGGCAGCGGAGACGGCCCACAGCAGCACCAGCGCCGCCGCCAGCACGATCCCCCGCCTGCGGAAGGTTGTTTTCATGGTCAATTTCCTCGCTTTCCCCATAAGTCGGCGCTCCCGCAGGGCGGGCCGCCTATTGAAAGTGTATGCGGGGATATGACAGGGGAGTATGTGCCCAAGGCAGGCGCGGGGGGACGGGGTACGGCCATGGGGCGGACAGAGTCGTCCGCCCCTGCAAAAAAACGCGCGTGGACGGCGGCCCCGGATACCGGAGCCGCCGCCCACGCTTAAAGGAAGAAAGATGAAAGAAGAAAGAGAGAGAGTAATTGGAATGCAAAATATATCCAGTGACGCTTCCGGAGAAGCGGTCACGCTGTCTTAGTTGCCGCGGCCGCCGTTGCCCCGGCCGAAGAAATAGTCGTACAGGTCGCCGTAGGAACCCTGCTGACCCTGGTTCTGGTTGGAGGAATCGTCCTCGGTGCCGGTGGTCTGGGGCTGCTGGTCGAAGGTCAGACTCAGGGTGATCTCCTGGCCGCCGCGCCACACGGTAAGGGTGACGGTGTCGCCGGCCTTATAGCTCTTCTTGGCCATGGACAGGTCGCTCATGGAGGTGATGTCCGTGTCGTTGAGCTTGGTGATGACGTCGCCCAGCTGCAGGCCCGCCTTTTCCCCGGCGCCGCCCTTTTCCCCGGCGTAGACGAACACGCCCTTGGTCACATCGATGTTGTACTGGGCGGCCATCTGCTCGGTCATGCTGCCGGCCTTGATGGCCATGTAGGCCTTATCGGTGACCTGGCCGTTTTCCATGATGTCGGTGATGATGGTCTGGACATCGCTGATGGGGATGGCAAAGCCGATGCCCTCCACGGTGGTGTCGGAATAGCTGGAATACTTGGCGGACACAATGCCCACTACCTCGCCGTACAGGTTCATCAGGGGGCCGCCGGAGTTGCCGGGGTTGATGGAGGCGTCCACCTGGAGCATGTTGAAGGGGGTGCCGTCCACATTGATGGCCCGGTCGCAGCAGGACACGATGCCCTGGCTCATGGAGAAGGTCAGCTCGCCCAGGGGGTTGCCGATGGCCATCACCGTGTCGCCCACGTTGACGTCGGCGCTCTTGCCCAGGGTCACGGCCTGGAGACCGGTGGCCTCGATCTTCAGCACAGCCACATCGTAATCGCTGTCGCCGCCCACCACAGTGGCGGGATAGGTATCGCCGTTATACAGGGTGACGTTGACGCTGCTGGCGCCGGACACCACATGCTGGTTGGTGACGATATAGCCGTCCTGGGTGATGACGAAGCCGCTGCCGGAGGAGGCGGACTCCACCTTCTGGCCGAAAATGTTGGTGGACACGGCGGAGCAGTTGATGGATACCACGCTGTTCACCGTGGCGGCGTACACCTCGGCGGGAGTCATCAGCGTCTGGCCGTCCACGGATTTGACGCTGACGGCAGAGGCGGTGCGGCCGGTTTCCTGAATGGCGGTTTTGCCGGTCTTGCGGGCCAGGGACGCGCCGCCGAAGCCGCACAGGCCGCCCACCAGGGCACAGCACAGGACCAGGGCCGTGACCTTGGTGCCGGTCTTTTTCCAGAAGCTCTTCCCGTTGGCCTTGGGAATCCGGGGTTCATCCTGATAATCGCCGGTGGTGCAGGAGGTCTGATCCTCCTGCGCCGCCTGGGGCTCCGGCCGGGGAGCGGGCTGCCAGCTGGTCTGGCTGGGGTCCGGCTGGCCGGGCTGGGGCGCCTGGTCCTTGGAATAACTGTAATGATACAGGTTTTCATCGCTGTTGAAGCTGCTCTCGTTGTTCTCGTCGTTGACACCGTTATACATAACTGTGAACCTCCTATTGTCGGGCGGGGTGGAATGTGGTATCATGAGGTATCGTGCTCCGCCGCCGCTGTGGTTTTCCTTTCGATGGTTTATAGTATACGCGGAAACCTTAACTGGAGCTTTAAAAAACGGCGAAAATTTTGAACTTTTTGTGAAGTCAGGAGGGTGCGGCCTATGGTGAAAATTGAGGGGCTGAAGCTGGCCCCGGGCCAGGAGGAGGCCCTGCTGCGGGGAAAGGCGGCGCGGCTACTGCGGGTGCCGGAGGGGGATGTTCTGTCCCTGCAGGTGCTGCGCCGGTCCGTTGACGCCCGGGAGGAGCTGCGGCTGGTGTACACCGCCGCGGTGGAGCTGCGGCAGGAGAAAGCCGTGCTGCGGCGGGTGCGGGATAAGCGGGTAACGCCGTATGCGCCGGAAACGTACCGGCTGCCGGAGGTGCTCCGGGCGCCGGAGATGCCGCCGGTGGTCATCGGCGCGGGGCCGGGAGGGCTGTTCACGGCCCTGGTGCTGGCCCGGTGCGGGCTGCGGCCCATCATCCTGGAGCGGGGCCGGGACGCCGTGACCCGGCAGCGGGACGTGGAAGCCTTCTGGCGGGGCGGCCCGCTGAATACGGAATCCAACGTTCAGTTCGGCGAGGGGGGCGCAGGCGCTTTTTCCGACGGAAAGCTGAATACCGGCACCCGGGACCGGCGGCACCGGTGGATCCTGGAGCAGCTGGTGGCCTGCGGCGCGCCGGAGAGCATCCTCACCGACGCCAAGCCCCATGTGGGGACGGATATGCTCCATGTGACCCTGGTGAACCTGCGGCGGCAGCTGCTGTCCCTGGGGGCGCAGGTGCGGTTCGGGCACCGGGTCACGGGACTGCGGGTCCGGGACGGAGCCCTGGAGGGGCTGGAGGTTACAGGGCCGGAGGGGCCGTATGTGCTGCCGGCCCGGCATGCGGTGCTGGCCCTGGGCCACAGCGCAAGGGATACCTTTGAAATGCTGCACGCCGCAGGGGTACAGATGGAGCAGAAGCCCTTTGCCGTGGGAGTGCGGATCGAGCACCGGCAATCGGACATGGACGCAGCCCAGTACCGGCAGTTCGCCGGGCACCCGTGTCTGCCCGCCGCCAGCTATAAGCTGTCATGCCACCTGGAAAACGGGCGCAGCGCCTTCTCGTTCTGCGTTTGCCCCGGGGGACAGGTGGTGGCCGCTGCGTCGGAGCAGGGGCGGGTGGTCACCAACGGCATGAGCGCATATGCCCGGGACCGGGAGAACATCAACGGCGGCCTGCTGGTAAACGTGACGCCGGAGGACTTTGGCAGCGGGCATCCCCTGGCGGGGGTGGCCTTTCAGCGGCAGCTGGAGGAGGCAGCCTTCCGCCTGGGCGGCGGCGGCTACGCGGCCCCGTGCCAGCGGGTGGAGGATTTCCTGGCGGGGCGGCCCTCTGTGGGGCCGGGTCGGGTGATCCCCAGCTATCGGCCCGGGGTCCGGTGGACGGACCTGCGGCAGTGTCTGCCGGAATTTGTGTGGGAGACCCTGGCGCTGGCCCTGCCGGTGCTGGACAGGAAAATACAGGGCTATGCCCAGGGGGATGCCGTTCTGACGGCGGTGGAGACACGATCCTCGTCGCCGGTGCGCATCCTGCGGGATGAGAGCGGCCAGTGCAGCGTCCGGGGCCTGTATCCCTGCGGCGAGGGGGCGGGATATGCCGGAGGCATCCTGTCCGCCGCCGCCGACGGCATGCGCTGCGCGGAAAAAATATGGGAGGTATACAGCGGATGAAAAAAATTGCGGTGATGGAGGACTTTCTCACGCCGGAGCACCGGAAAAGGGTGCTGGATACGGCGGAAAAATGCGGCTTTGGGGTGGATTTTTACGGGCGGGGCAAGGCTCCGGCAGAGGGGCTGGACCAGTATGAGATCATCTACGGATGGTGCGAGCCCGGAGACCTGAAGCGGGCCACGGCGCTCAAGTGGTACTGCTGCGGCTTTGCGGGGGTGGACCTGCTGTCCGACGACGGGCTGTACGCCAATCCCGACGTGATGCTGTCCAACTCCTCCGGGGCCTATGGGCTGACCATCAGTGAGCACATTCTGATGGTGACGCTGATGCTGCTGCGGCGGATGCCGGATTTCCAGGACATCGTCCGGCGGCGGGAATGGGTCCAGGAGCTGCCTATGCGGTCCATTTACGGCAGCCGCATCACGGTGCTGGGCGCCGGGGACATCGGCACGAATTTTGCCCGGCGGGCCAAGGCCCTGGGAGCCGCCCACATCTGCGGCGTGTCCCGCAGCGGCCGGAACGGGGACCCGGCCTATGACCGGATGCTGCCCCAGCAGCAGCTGGACCAGGTGCTGCCGGAGACGGAGATCCTGGTGATGGCCCTGCCCGCCGTGGCGGACACCGCAGGCATCCTCAGCCGGGAGCGCATTGCACTGCTGCCCCGGGAGGCCATCGTGGTAAACGTGGGCCGGGGCAGCGCCATTGACCAGGACGCGCTGATGGAGGCCCTGAACGCAGGGCGCATCGCCGGAGCCGCCCTGGACGTGATGGTGCCGGAGCCGCTGCCCAAGGATCACCCCCTGTGGAGCACCCGGAACCTGCTGCTGACGCCGCATATCTCCGGGAATATGTCCCTGGGATACACCTGCGACCGGAATCTGGACATGTTCTGCCGGGATCTGGACAACTATGCCGCCGGTCGTCCCCTGGAGCACCGGGTGGACCGGAAGCGGGGATATTAACGGCAAAACCACGCTGCGGCCGCAGCGTGGTTTTTGGTCTGTCAAAAGTCCCGCAGAGTTCGCGGCCTGCGGGCCGCAAGCTCTGCGGGGCTTTCTTGTTTTATACGTTGAAGCGGAAATAGATCATGTCGCCGTCCTTGACCACATATTCCTTGCCCTCGGACCGCAGCAGCCCCTTCTCCTTGGCGGCGGCCACGCTGCCGCAGGCGATCATCTCGTCGAAGTTGATGGTCTCTGCCCGGATGAAGCCCCGCTCGATGTCGGAGTGGATCTTTCCGGCGGCCTGGGGAGCCTTGGTGCCCTTTTTGATGGTCCAGGCCCGGCACTCGTCCTTGCCGTAGGTCAGGAAGGAGATCAGGCCCAGCAGCTCGTAGCTGCACTGGATCAGCCGGTCCAGGCCGGACTGCTCCACCCCCAGGTCCTCCAGGAACATGGCCCTCTCCTCGGGGTCGTCCAGCTGGGCAATGTCCTCCTCCAGCTTGGCGCAGATGGGCAGCACCTGGGCCCCTTCCTTTTGGGCCAGATCCCGGACCATCCGGAAATACCGGTTGTTCTCATGGTCGGCAAAGCCGGCCTCGTCCATGTTGGCGGCGTAGATGATGGGCTTCAGGCTCAGCAGGTCCGCCGTCTCCACGATAGCCCGGTCCTCCGGGCCGCAGTCGAAGGTGCGGGCGGACTTACCGGCGTTGAGATGCTCCGCCAGAGCCCGGAACACCTCCGCCTCATGGAGGAATTTCTTGTCGCCCTTGGCGGCCTTGGCGGCCTTTTCCACCCGGCGGTTCACCATCTCCAGGTCCGCCATGATCAGCTCCAGGTCAATGGTCTCGATATCTCCCAGGGGATCCACCGGCACGTTGGTGCCGGCATCGGCCACCACATGCATGATGTTCTCGTCGTCGAAGCAGCGCACCACATGGACAATGGCGTCGGTGCGGCGGATGTTTTCCAGGAACTTGTTGCCCAGGCCCGCGCCCTGGCTGGCGCCCTTCACCAGGCCCGCTATGTCCACAAACTCGATGACGGCAGGAGTCTTTTTATCGGGCTCGTACATCTCCGCCAGCTTGTCCAGCCGCTTATCCGGCACAGCCACCATGCCCACGTTGGGCTCGATGGTGCAGAAGGGGTAGTTGGCGCTCTC
>ULWL01011299.1_pt1 | contig 33829 bp, 38 predicted proteins | sample 1960171 | NCBI WGS metagenome assembly ULWL01 (sample SAMEA4835807, study PRJEB28245) | human gut metagenome | biome: gut microbiome; material: fecal sample | place: Denmark | collected 2008 | reverse complement strand
TTTACGTTATCATTATTTACGTTATCATTATTTACGTTATCGTCAGTAAAGTTTTTAACTGTAGTTGTATCATCTGGTGAATAATTTTCAGCTTGCTTTTTCCGTTTAGAAAACGTCTCCTTCACAGAGTCAATTTCTTCCTGAGCAATCTGCTCATATTTAGTCTTTACCAGTTTCCAGGTAACCGCGGAGCCAATAACAGCTCCGATAGTAAACATTACAAAATTAGCAAATACTTTTTTCATTTTAATTCTCCTTTTAGCTTGAATTAATATTTAGATATTTATTATCGTCTTCAAATTAATATCCAAACAACCACGGATAATTCATCATATCTTGCCATGGGTTATCAGTGAAAGGACTATTTAGTCCAAAACTTCAAAATTCATCAAGAATATAACCGTCAACATTGAAATCAAGCAGTATAGATCTTTCATAACCGTTCACGAAATCGCGAGCCTTTTCGTTATAAATATCATAGATTCCGAAATCCACATAATTTTCTCCGGTAGGATTTTTTTCATTATAGATCCAACCGACAACCTGACCAGCCCCGGTTCTAGGAATACCAAGCATATCGTATACTTCATTCAAGAACAAATATCCTTTAGACTGCAAGCGTTCGTTTGCATAATCCTGTTGACGTCTCAGGAACATAAGATTATGTTCAGGATCTTTACACCAACCAGTGCAACCATCGTCATAGAATTTAGCATATTCGCTAATATCTCTACCTGTAACTGTATTGACTGTTTTGTTTACTGTAGATTCAGTGCCGTCGTCATTGGTGACTGTTTCTTCAATATCTTTTGCTTTAATGTTATATTTCAACTCACGATCGAGTCCTTTACCAAATCGTTCAACAACACGACTTCTATAATCCTTAAAGCCCTTATCTACAGCTTTATAAGCAGCAGCAAGAGCCAAATTTCTCTTATGCAAAATATTGTGTCCGTTAATAATGGCACCAATGGATATTGCACCAAGAATTACTGCTGGACCGTAAAGCTTTGCTAATTTAACCCCGGTCTGAGTATAAACAATAGTAAGATCCTTTTTAGAATCTTCTTCTGTATATTTTTCAGAGAAGCCTTCTGTTTCTACATATTTATGGATCTTATCAATATTATCCTTAGACTCTTCAAGAATGGTGTTCAATTTAGTAGTTGCTTTACATGCCATAACAGCACTAGCAACTGTGCCTGCGATGCCCGCGACCATCAAGATTTCGGGGCTATGCTTTTTAAATTTCAAACCAACTTTGTGGAAAGTTCTTGCAATGTTGTTTTTCATAATTAGTTATTCTCCTTTTTAATAATATTCCATAGAGTATTTACACAAATATCTAGATCATAGTTATCAATTGTATAATCTACATATTCATCTACCTCTGCAAAACATTCGTCATCTGTTTTGATACGCTTATATACGTCATCAAAATTATCTCCACGATCAAGCATACGATACATACGATGCTTAACATCGACTCTAAGTCTTACAATCACCGTTTTTTTTGGACCGTGATATGTTTCTTTAAAATATCTAATGCCTGCTGGATCAATAACATAAATATCACTGTTATCAACCTGATCCTCTGTAGCACAATATAAGTTTTTGTTGTATCTTGTGAATGCCACAACATTTTCAAGTTTATCAAATTCTTCTTCAGACACAAAAATATGACCAGGTTCATTTGGATATCTTGGTTGTCTTGTGGTATAAGAAAAAACTTGATTCAAATTATGTTCTTCGCACAATTTGTTAGCAACTGTTGTTTTGCCAGATCCAGATTCTCCAACTAATAAAACAATAGTATTCATCAATACCTCCTTAATCGATAGGAATAGCACGAGGCAGTTCAAGAATATAACCGCCTCCTCGTTCTCTCACTACTTTTGCATTACGAATATTCGTCCAGCCGTATTTGTTGTCGGTATATGCGCTGCTTTCGCCAACTAAATCACACAAATCTGCGACTGTAACCATTCCGTACATATCAATAAGCTCATCCATGTGAGTTAGCACTTCTTCTGCTTCGCCGCGACTATCCAAAATGAAATCTCTATCAAACGAATATCTAGGTTTACTTCTAGACTCGTCTCTCCTATTATCTCTATCATAATAACTACGATACGAAACTCGATCAGAAACGCCAGAACGTTTTTGTCTGCTAGTCGATCCATAGAGGATCATATCGATACCATCTCGAACAATATCAGAAATTGCCTTCTTTATTGCTGGAACTAACACATCCATAAAAACGTAGCTTTTAACATTAGCAGCGTCCTCTGAAATAAAAACATCTTTAAATTTTGCTACTTCACTCTTTTTCTTTGATCTAACTTTACCAGTGACTACTTTTTCTACTTTTTTACATTGATCTTTTTTAATATCTAATTTATGTTCAGCCATTCTTTATCCTCCTTAGATAAAAATAAAAAAGGAAAGCACCCTGTTATGGATGCTTCCTTATGTGTTGGAACTTATTCGTCTTCATTTTCTTCTTCAGTTTCGTTATTAGTATCTTCATCTTCTTCATCAGTAACGTCATCCAGATAATCGTAATCATATCCCGAATCGTCCTTAGTTTCATCGTTATTGTTTGTTACCACTTTTCCGATAAGAATAGCTCCACCAATTGCAACTGCTCCGATAAAGGCTGCTGCTGCAACAACTGCCTTACCAGAACTCTTCATCGTGTTAACAATCTTATCCATCATAGTTTCCTCCTTAACGTTTACCTCTGCCTCAGTCTCTTCGGTTTCGTTTTCAATAATAGTTCCGTCTTCGTCCATGACAATAACTTTCTTTTCTTCCATAATAATTCTCCTTTAATAAAAATAGTTTTACGGATAGTTCCTCATAATACAGCGTGTAATTTTCGCGCATTTAAAGAAACTTAGAATATCCATAATTTGGAACGATTTCATATTCAACAGCTACACATGGAGTACCATCGCTCGCAAGATGAGATGAAAACTCTAATTTAATAAGACCGTCGTCTATATTCCATCCTAATTCATCACCGATCCTAATATGATCTAATCCTAATTCGTCATAAAACTCATTAAGTGAAATATACATGTCACTTAACATTCTTCTATTTAATTCATTTTCAGCTTTCTTAATAATGTCCATATCAGATCTAAAGTAGCGACCAGAAATACTGTCAAAACATAAAGTGTTTCCTTTTTTGGTAATAATCACTTCATTATTATTAACCGGCTGCTTTTTAATTTTATCTTCTGTTACTTTCTCTCGGATTACTTTTTCCTTCTCTTTACCAATCGTTTCAACGACTTTATCTTTATATTCGGTCAAAGCTGTTTCGGATAATTTATAAGCAGCGGTTAGAGCAGCATTGCGACGAAAATTAACTGAACTTGCCCCAATTAGACAAGCAATAGATACTGTTGTTGTAACTGCTACTGGAATATAAAGTTTCCAAGTTGTCTTTACAACCTCCATCTTAGTAAAAGACTCATTTTTTTCTTTTTTGGCCTCTTCTAATAAACGTATTGCTTTAGGCGTTGCTTTTACTGCAAGTACACTAGCCGTTACCATTCCTGCAATACCGATACCGGTTAAAATTTCTGGACTACGTCTGGAAATACTTGTGGTTACTCGTTTAGTTAATTTAGTTAAATCATTTTTGTTCATGTTTATCTCCTTTCATTTAACAAAAGAAAAAGAGAAAGCCAATGACTTCCTCTTATTTTTTTCGAAGGTCTTTCTTCAATTCATTTAATAATTCATCTTTCATCGCCTTTCTATTGTCTGACTCAACTTTACTAGATAGTAACGTTCCCGCTACACCAAGTATCGTAACTGATAAACTTAGAATTTTTGATGTGTCGAATTTAATTCTCATAAATATCATTCCTCCTCATAATAGCAAGTGTAAACTTCGCGCTAATATACTTATTAATTTCATCGTATGTATACTAATCATTAATTATTCTTATAGTTTACAATTGGAGATAATTGAATATAAATAATAGTACACTCTAAACCGTCATCCATTGTTACTTTTTCATGTCGAAAGTCGATCCAAGAACTTAAATGCATCTTAAACATTTCGTCAATACACCATCCAAGTTCATTACCGTATTCAGTTAATGGAATATTCAAAAAGTCATAGAACTGATTTAAACATACATATGAATTATTTACTAGATTTCTATTGAGTTCATATTCGGCTTTTAAAACATTCTCGATTGTCGATTCGAAATATCGTCCAGAAAGTTCATCATAAAATAGTTCTTTTCTGTCATCTACTTGAATATTATTTTTTATATATTTTTCTTTCACTAATTCTTTACAAACCTCTTTGTTTGTATCTGCACCGTATAATTCTTTAACCTTCTTTCTATATTCTTTGTAAGAATTATCTAGTAATGCATAAGCACTCATCAAAGCTATCTGCTGACTCTTATTTAAAATATTTGCACCAAATATACAAGCAATTGTCGATACTCCAGTTATGATCGTTAGAATATAAACTGGTACAGTGGTCTTCACGACCTCTATCTTGGTAAGAGACTCGTTTTTTTCTTTTTCAGCATCTTCTAATAAACGTATTGCTTTAGGTGTTGCTTTTATTGCCATAACCGATGTTACAATTACACCAGCACATCCTATATATGTTAATATTGTGGACGCATTTCGTTTGAAAAATATTTTTGCGTTCATGATTTCTAACACCTTTCAAAAGAGATAAAAATAATAGAATAAGAATCACAGGGCTTAAACCTGCTCCGCATTTGATACTTGTTACGGCTTGGCCTCTTCCAATCGAGGTAATTTCCTTATTCTCTCATAAAATAACGTGTTTTCTTCGCGAAAAGAAAGAGTCCTTGTTAGGACTCTTTCTTTTTCTTGATTCTGATAACAATCATTTCATCTTCGATAGATGCCATAAGAATAAATTTCTCAGGATTATCCATTACCTCTTTAATCAGCGATGATTTCTTTTCTTTTCTCTTCGTTAAAGGAAACAACGCCAAAATTCGATTTAAAATACCCATAATAAATTCCTCCTATATGGTTTCTCATAATATGAAATGTTTCTTTCGCGAATAAATATTATTAATATATATAATTTGTCTAAGCAAAAAACAAGAGGCTATGTTTCCATAACCCCTCATTTTTGGTAATCACTTAACAAATTTTAGAAGTTGTCTAAGTGCGCTTCGTCCTCCTTCTGTCGTGAAAGTCCCTTCTCTTTCAAAATTCACTGATGCAATGAAAGCAAGTCCCGCAGCAATAAGTTGCATCGAAGCAATACCTACCGTTGTCCATACAGTAATATCACGAGATCTTTTTTCAGTTTTAATCTGTTTCTCTTTTAAAATATATTCATTCGTTTGAATATTATCTTTAAGAGCTAGTTCATCAGCTTTATTATCGATTTCGTTAATTCTATCAACAATTTTCGTAATTCCTTCTACAGTAATTCTATATTGGTCACTTCCTACTTCCATTTTTTTCAGTTCTTCCATCTCAGATTCAAACTCTTCAACTAGAATACTTCTAACGCTCATTATAATTTCCTCCTTTGTTATAGCGTTCTCATAAGATAATATGTTTTTTTCACGAATGATCTTTATATAAAATAATTTTATTCACTTTCAACAAATTATCGTCTTGAGCTAAAGCTACATTAACCGTATAAAAACCTTCTTCATCTTTATACGGTTCTATTTTAAAACGTCCGTATCCAGTTCTCCATCTAAATATAAACTGGGTTAGAATAGAACCAAATGCCACACCAATTGTAAAAATTAAATAGTCCATATTTTCTCCTTTCGTTTTCAAAGTGTTTTTCAAAAAATCAAACCCGGGAATTTTTTGACTTTACAAATATAATTTTTTTTTCGAGTGATCTACGTACGGATTTTAACCTAGATTAAAAATAAAAAGAAGAGTCCAATTTGGACCCCTCTTTTGGCTCATTTCTTAAACTTACTTTTAACTTTATCAACAACTTCCTTTCTCATGTCCTTAGGCAAATATGCTGCAATCATAACTCCGCTTACCACAAGATTCGTTGCAATCGTTCCGATCCAAACACAATTCGCTTGCTTCTTATAGAAACGTCCAGCTTCCTTATAGTCCTTAAAAAATTCTTTCATGATAATTTCCTCCGTTAAGTTTATGTATTTTTCCATTAAAGAGCGTGTTTATTTCGCGAAATAGAAAAAAGAAAGAGCCAATGGCTCAATCTTTCTTAAACTTATTTTCGATGTTTCTCTTCATTTCGTTTGCTTTTGCTGCTACTGCTTCTCTAACTTCAGGAATGGTCATAGTCGTTGCTGCGAGTGTAATCGCAGGAACAATAATCTGACCGATCCAAAGCCGTATTTCACGACTAGCTTCAATGTGCTTATACTTCATGTTGAGATCCTCCTTAAATATGTTTCTCATAAAACAACATGTTTTTACCGCGAAAAGAAAGAGAAATATATTATTGGTTTTATAAAAGACAAAAATAAAGAGGCCCTGTCATAATAACGGAGCCTCTTTTTCTGATTAGTTTTTGTTATAGTCTTCCATTTTAGTCTCTATTTTTCCAACACGATTATTCAGATTATCAATCTGTTCACCGTGTTTTTTTATTCTTTGATTTTGAACATCATTATCATTACGAAGTGCATCAATGCAGTCGTTAAGCTTCTGAATGACAACACGCAGATCATTAATCGGCTGAACGAACTTAACAATGACAGCAACAAATCCTCCAAGTGTTATGATTGAAAGAACCAGATACCCTAAGAATTCCACTTCATTCATCAATTCACCTTTATTCCTCTTTTTCTTTACCTTCTACGAACCCAGTAAATGCCTGATGCATTCCTGTCGATGCCAATCCCATAAGTGCGCCATAAACGACGTTTTCAACAGAAATTCCTCCAACCACAGCATTCATGATTGCTCCTGCAAAGGCTAGAATAACAGGAATATCATCATTTGGAATCCATTTAAGGAACGTTGCATGTTTGATAATATAGCCTACAATCAGACATGCAACCATCACAACAAGTACAAAATGTTCGACTAAACTATTAAAATCCATTTTTATCCTCCTTATTGTTTTATTTTAGACATTAATCAATCGCGTATGTAACTGAAAAACGATACTCTCCGTTTTCACCATATCGAATATTAAGACCACCTTTAGACCCTATAGATATTCTAAGAGGTCTTACAAAAGAAGACGACCAATATGCACTAGTTAAAAATATAGAATTTCTAGTCTGTGGAGGCGGAACAATAAAATTATTTAGTATGTTTGCCCAATTAGCAATAGTTTTTTTAATTATTACACCTCCATATACATGACACCATCCAAGCTTTTTCGTAATAATAATAGATCCTCCGGTAAAAACATTAGAAAGTCCAGATGTACTTGCGAATTCATCAGATGTCCACTTCGAACTTTCACAGTTAGTCGAAGTTAATACTGCTCCATTTAACCGCATTACACCATTTTTAAAAATTATTGATGAATTTGGTTCATCGTCACCGGTTTCCATGTCTATATACCGTTGATATATTTTCATATTATATGTTTTAGTACTGGTATCATATCCAGATTCAATTCCATTTAAGATCTGAATATTATTACCACCTTCATCGATTGTCGTATCATTACCTTTAATAGTAATATTTTTTCCAATTAATTCACCATCAAGTGTAAGTTTTTGTCCATTCCAGTCTAATTTTCCTTCACCAATGCTAAAATTATTTCCATCCCATTTTAAATTTCCTCCACCAAGGTTCATTGTACCATCATCCATTTTGAGAATAGAACCTTCTACGTTATTAAGAGGGTTTGTTTCTCCTTGAGGAAGGCTATAATTACTAGATTTAAGTGTGCCACTCATTGTGATATTATTGGCTAATAGTTGGTCAATAAATGCTTGTTTTGCTGCCAATGCATTAATAAAAGCAACATTAGACACTAAATTATTCGTAAAGCTTTCGTCCATATATACTTTACCTCCACGTATCTTAACTTCATCGGACTCAATTTGAGTCAATCCATCAAGCGTATTCGATAAATCTTTAGACTTATTATATGCTACTTTAGCCGCTTCATAACTGCTTGAAAGTGAAACTTCAGAATAAGAAAAGCTATCGTCACCAAAAACAGCACAGTCTACAGTATATAGCTTTTTAGTATCTCCTTCTGTATAAGCTGGCTCGGTTGTAGTCCAATTTCCGTTTGGGGGATATGTAGTTGGTTTAGCTGGTTCAGATAAGGTGGCACTTTGTAAAAGATAATACTTATAGACTGCTTTGATATCAATGACATCAAATAGCGTTATCTGAGCTTTTGCTTTTACCATTTTGAATCACCTCTGTTATTGCTCTAACTGACAAGTGAATACTTCTGCATTAGTAACGGTATTCGCGGACACAGACAGTGTTTTCGCCGTAGCAACAGCAGACGTACTATTTCCACGATACCACTTGATATACCCAAGATCTCCACATTTACCGTCGTCCGAAATTTCTTGTTCAACGCTACCTTTATATACGTGCGCAGTTAATACTGTGGAACCGGAATTATTTTTGAATACCGTTCCATTAGAAGAGGTAATGGATAGAATGATGGCATCCTCTCCATTAACCCCATCAGTAGCTTTATAAGACACACTATAAGACTCAGTAGAATTACCATCAGAGTAATTAACAACAGTTTTGGTCCAAAGGAATTTACCAGAAGGAACAGCAGGAACAGTAGTGCCCCAAGAACCGGTAGGCTTAGTAGTACCACTATCACCAACTTGGTAAGTAACACTTGTACTACTTACTGTTACAGAAGTTCCGTTGTTTCCGGCCTTCGCTACTGCGAAAGAAAATTTCTTATTAATAGTAATACCATCTACACTAATAGGAATAGTGGCTTCACACGATTCAGAAATAGTAGCATTCGTTGTAAATGTAATTGTAGGCGTAGCTGTACCGCTGTTTGTCACAGATGCTGTGATACCAGGAGGACAAATAATGCTGTCCTCATTAACGATTACAGACATGCACTGATTTGTACCACAAAAAGCCACGACCTGAGTGATACAAGAATTTCCGGATTCCACACCAGCATTGGTACCAACAAATGTATATGTTTCACTTGTCAAAATTACAGAATAAGCATCTGTCAAGTCCGCAATGGTTAATTGACCTAAACACTTAACTTCCATTTTGATTTTCCTCCTTTTAAGCAATTAATTCGCATATGAATGTGATTTTTGTATCTACATCCTTAGGTGACAAAGTAAAAGTAAAGCCATCGGCTCCAAAACGACTATCACTAGACGAAATAATTCCAAACGACTCATCATCTAAACGTTGCCACTTCCATTGTAGATATGCGTTTACGCCAAAGACAGCCTTCATTGTAGCACTATCTACAATTCGTTGTGATCCATGGTAGATAACCGCAGATAAAACCGTCGGTAGACTATCTTTTTTAAATACTGTCCCTCGAGAAGACTCAATATACAAAACAGTTGTGATTTCATCCTTCAGTGTATCAAATTTGCCTTGGATATCATTGATTGCATCTTCTACATTCTTATTACCAGAACCAAATGTGATTGTTTTGGCAGAGATGTCAAGCTTGTAATTACCTTCAGAATCTTTGAAATACTTGATATAACTATCACTATCACCGATCGAAATTTGTCCATCGCTTCCAAAATATAAACCTCTTGTTGAATTATCAATAGATGCTTTTACGCCAGAATAGATCGCATCATTTCCAATTTTAAATCCACCAATTGTAGCATCAAATGCAACCAAATCATCAACATTGATTTTACTTGCTGTAATCGTGTTTGCAGTTATTATCTGACCATTCAGACTATTATATTCTGTTTGTTCATCCTCGGTTTTAACACCATCGGTATTCAGTTTATAATAAATACCATCTGTTCCTTTTATTACCAACTTGTCAGCAACAACAGTTCCACCTTGAATAAGTTCTCCCTTAATTGTAACACCGACAAGCATTCCAGTAATGGTTCCATCACCAATGACCACATTTTGAATTAAACCAGAATTAGCATAGAAGGATTCCATTGTGGCTTTACTAATATTCGAGAAGTCAATATTAGCATATTTACCTTCGATATCTTTTGCTGATAATTTTTCAGTATCTAGTTTTTTAATATTAGCTGTGTTTGCTGATATATCGCCTTTAATTGTCACATTATCAGCTTTTAAATTAGTAATATCAGCATCGTGAGCAGTTAATCCCTGACGAATAATAACGTTATCTGCCTGTAACTTAGAAATATCACCTCTTACAGCTGTAAAATCTTTTGTGTCGACCTTATCAGCAATTACGATCTCAAATTCTGAGATCTTTGTGCCTAATTCAATAACGTCATCAGTTCTGGCTGCTGGTGAAGAAATATTACCGGTTACCGTTGCAGAGTGGTCCTTAATCCGAACAATCACTCTTTCACCAGGCTTTATATCTGCTGTTTTAGACACAGGGGTGAGTACATCAGACCCGTCTAATTTTACATAGTTTACCCCATCATATTCAGTAACTGTTCCATATAACGTCTCTTCCCTATTTTCCACTTCAGGAGCTTTTGTGATCTTAGCAAACAATGATACTAATTCATAAGATAAAGCCATTTTGAACTCACCCCCATAACTTAACTGTAAACACAGCTTTTTCTGTAACAGGACATCCAGCTTCACATTTGATTGATTGACTTATCACTTTTGCTTTAATATCGACAATTCCAGCTTTAGAATAATTTAACCTAACACAATCACCTAAACGAACTGGACAGTATCCATGAGTATAACTAACGGTATACTCCAATGACGACAGGTTTTCTAATAGTTTTTCAGCATATTGTTGAATATACTCTTGTGTTGGATCGCCAGCTACTTCTGGATCAGTTATTCTTTTAATTATTTCTCGTCCACGATTTACGGTTGAAATGGGGCTGTTTGGATCATTGTTTACAACTTTAGCATAAAAATGTTCATAACTGTTTGAATATACTACTTCCACCACATTGGGAATCCCATAAAGATCACGATCAACTGTAATTTCTGGATATAGAATAGAACTATTACCATCGTCATACGTCCACATCGGCTGAAGAGAAGCTGTATCCTGTTCAGGTAGAAAAATAATACGCCCCATCTCATCCAGTCCAAAAGTGTGTTTTGCATTAGCGATAAGATCTGTTGTAAATGTAAGCCATGTGTCACTTGTGTTGGCTACGAAATCTGTAACTAATGTCTTATCATTTGAAGAAATAAACGCTACTGGTGCTCTCACCTTATCTCTTACTAAATTGCAAGCTTGGGACATAATGTTTTGTCCTTTAGGAATAAAAAATCCAATTGGAGGTTGATTTTCCTTCAATTCGATCAATGGTGTATAAGCATCTAATGATACGGTGGATACTTTTCCATCAAACGTTGTAGAAGGAGTTTGAACCATGAATACACCTAAAGGATGCTTTTCTTGCACTCCATTTTGATTTGTAATGAGATAAATTCTTATATAGCATTCTTCTATAGTACCTGTTACGTCAATTGCAGCAGAACCTAATGTTTCAGCACTACTATCTCTATTGATTGTACAGGTTTTGACATTGTCAAGCTTTTTAGTATCCATCCAAGTGTCAGGATCAACGATATAATATTCAAACGTTTGTTGCATTGATTCTTTCCAGTTTGGCATACTTACATCCCCCCTTCTACTCTGGTGATAGAAAAGGTCACTGGGATTGTCAATTCGCGATGTTTCTGGCTCATAGAAACAGAAATACTTGCCCAATAGCCACTACCGGACGGTTCACGCACATAAACGTCACCCGCCCAAATAGCAAGACGTCTTAATGCGTAAAGTGTCTCTGTATCATTTTTAGGAATATCTACATTCCAGGTAGAGGTGCAACCAAGTTGGGTTCCATAATAAGATACTGGATGTGAACGCCCAATATACTCAATCAATGCAACATCAACACTATTAGTATCAGCGACATCAATATTATACGGAAGTTTCAACATCTCTCCTACCCAATGTGGCTCTTCCTGCTCATCTTCACCAGAAAATGTTAAAGAGTCCCACTTTTCATTCCAAGATATAACAACAGCCTTTTCCTCGACAGGATATTCAGGTAAATCATAGAAACTGATTGCTCCTGTTGTCAGGGACTTTGCTACAATTCGATATCGTGCATAATCCAAAGACGGATGCGGATCAGTGATAAATGTACTTGCTGAATTTGGTGCGTCTTTTATGATCTCAACAAATCTGCCGTTGTACTCTTTTCGGTATACTGATAATACCGTATTTTCTACCAAAGTTCCTTCTTCTGATTCAGCCATATAAAAGTATATGGTCACTCCAGATACAACAGCTGAATATACATCATCGCCAGTATCTGTTTTAGCTCCAGTTACTAAGCTACCTTCAACAGTCGAGATTACTTCATCCGTCGAAGTATATATTCCTGTGGATTCATCGTAGATCACCTTATAACAAGCGGTTGGATAAACTTCGCAATAAGGTCTTAGAATCATAGAAATATTATCGTCATCGATCACCATTGCAGCATTTGGTTCCGCCATTTCATCTGTCCATTTGACATTAAACTCAGCATTCTCTGTAGCAGTTAAACCAGAATTCATTGTTGATACACAAACGACTTTATAACCAATTCCATTTTGAAGGTCGATGTTACTTGCAGATAATTCAAGCAGCAAATTGTCTGAAATATCTATGTATTTTTGATACACAATATCTCCGGCTTTAACTCTCTTATTATTCCCAATATCGTCGATTGTGTCATACCATTCCTTTTCTGACGTTGTTTGGCTGAAATCTGAGGCTATAATAGTCACTTGATATCCAATTACTTGTTGTGTATTCGGTCCAGGAATAGCAGAAATATAGAACGGAAACGATGTTATAGTTTCTAATGTTGTAGCATTATTATCAGTTATATTTAACACCAATGTAGGAGGCGCATAAATATCTATAGTTCTTTGCACAGACCATTCACCGTATTCTTTTGTCACACCAGCTGTTCGAACCCGCCATTTTAATTGTGCACCTTCAATATATTTTGAAGTATCTACCGGATAAGAGCTAATTTTATCTTTTTCGTCTTCATCTGTAGAATTTTTAATTTCTTCTGTTGTGGTATTTCCATTTATGGTCAATTCCAATTCACCGAATGTTTGAGACGATCCATCCTGAGAATTGTGGACCCAGTAAAGCACCAGGCTCCCCCCAACTTTTGCAGTAGTCGTAGAGGACCACGTAGTTGGAGGGGCTGGTACTTTACCAATAATCAACGATTTAATCTCTGTCCAAGTTGATTTTCCTTGACTATTAATAGAACGAACGCGGAAGAAATATTCATAACCTGTTTCTAAACCAGTTATTTCAGCATAAGAATCTACCGATTCTACGGTTGATTGAGAACCATTAGCGCTATTAAAGTCAGTAATATCAGTGGTATACTGAATTTCATAGCTTGTTGCATTAGATACTTTTGTCCACTCGATATAAATCGAAGTTTTTGATAATGCTCTAAGACTGTTAATAGCTGTGGGTTGAGATGGTATTGTATCGACATTACTTGACCATTCAGACCAACCACTGTGTTCTTTATTCCTAATTGCTCGACAGCGAACTTTATATTTATGTCCTAATGTAATAGGAAAAGAATATGCTGCATGATATGTCTTAATTGACGCAATTCCCGTCGCAAATACCGTGAAATTGTCCTGAACAACTTGAAATTCGATCTGCTTTCCATTTACATTAATATTGTCAAGTTCTGCTGTCAAAGTATATTTTTCAATTGTTACAGTAGGTGCCGATGGTTTTGTGGGCGGGTTGCTAGAAAATCTATAATCCGCATATGCCCAATCGGCAACCCACATAGGTACTTTTTTCTTTTTCTTCTTAGTTTTTTTTGCAATAGGCTGGATTTTCACTCTTACCCTTACAGCATTAGAAGGGGCATTATATATGGCTTGCTTTATTTTAACGCTAGTTTCTTCACCAGTAAACCAAACGCCGTCTCCAGTATCATATACCCACTTCACTTTATAGCTGTCTGTATTCTTTTTTGTCCATGACCATGTAACAAAGACGGTTCGATCGGTTTCAGACTGAATCTGTAGCTTAATTTTTGTTACTTTTGCCATATTAAATCCTCCTTTCTACTTTAACTGCTCTAGTAAGTGTTTTTACTGCATCAGAAATGTTACTGCCGTCGTCATAAGTAATGCCTTCAATAACATAAGAAGTATTTCCAACGTTATTTAAATCTTTACGCAGTTTATTAATTGCTGATACTATATCATGTTCAACTCTGTTTTGTTTTCTATGATCCATCATAGAACTAATAGCATCAATATTCGCTGATACACCAACAGAAGGTCCATTGGCGAACATCCCGTTAATTTCACCGAAGGCAGATTTAACATTACTTAAATCCATAACCGGACGAATCGTTGGCTGAGAATCTAATGCTCCACGCATAAGATCTTTGGTATAGCTAACTGCTTTAGTTAATCCCTTCTTTGCGGATGTTGCTATTTCAGAACTTGTTTCATATGCAGTTTTTACATATCCGCCAATACCGTTAACAAAACCAAGGCCAAAGAAAGAACCAATCTTATAACCAACCCTAGAAGGAGAATGCTCTTTTAATTCAGCAGCAGCAGCCCTAGCAGCAGCATTTGCCAAGGCTCTAGCTTTCAAATTTGCGTACCAACTACCAGAACTAATACCTTTAGCGAAGCCAATACTTAAGTAGGAACCAGCATTATAGAAATTAGAATAATACGAACGAATACTACTCGATACCATTTTGAGTATCAGGGCCATAGAGCTTCTTATTTTTCCACTATTCGACTTAATAGAACCATTAAGTTTATCCATAATTTCTTTACCAGCTGAGCTAACAGCAGATTGCTCTGACTTCATACCTTGGGTTATACCAGACATTAGTTTCGAACCGGCATTTTTCATTTTTCCGGAAGAACTGGTTATAGTCTTTAAAGAACTATTTATGTTCACTTTAGTAATTGCATTTACTGCTTTAGTAAATCCATCCGCGGAATTAGATTTGACTCCAGACATATTTTTAATTGCTTTTATAGCGTCATTAATACCAATTGATGCTATCTTTAATTTGACACCGTTTATACTATCTAAAGACTTTAATGCTTTTACAGCTTTATTAGATATTGCAATTGCACCTTCAGTAATATTTGCGATATTAGAAAAATATTCTCTCAATTTATTACCGAATTTCGCTAAGTTATCTCCAAATGGTCCTAATTTGCTAGTATTCTTAGGAGCACTAGAAGCCGTCTGTGCCAGAGATTTCGCTGCGTTAGATACAGCTACGATATTTGTAGATTCGATACCTGCGGTTTCATTAGCAAAGCCTTTTAAACCAGATCCCAATTTTCTTAGACCATCACCGAAACTAGCAACTCCGCTTTCTCCATTAAGCCAAGCTTTAATACCGCCTTCATTGGGTATGGTGTTTGTCATTTCTACTAATGTTTTAGCTGCTTTCGTCGTTGCAGATATACTTTCTGTGTTAATTCCAGAAGTAGACTCAGCAAACCCCTTAAGAGATATACCCAAACGTATTAAATCTGTACCGAAACTAGCAACTCCGCTTTCTCCATTAAGCCAAGCTTTAATACCGCCTTCATTGGGTATGGTGTTTGTCATCTGAGCTAATATTTTAGCAGAATTAGATGCTGCAATTATAGCATTAGAATCAATACCGGTTGTTACTACTGAGAACCCCTTAAGTCCTAAACCAAGAGTAATTAATTCAGAACCGAAATTAGCAATGCTGTTATCACCGGCAAACCAGCCAACTACTCCGCCCTCATTAGGAATGGTATTGGCCATTTTAGCAAGAGCTTTAGCTGCGTTAGATGCAGCTATGATATTTTCAGCTTTAATACCTTCTGTGACAATAGCAAATCCTCTCAGTCCTAAACCAAGAGAAACTAATTCAGAACCGAAATTAGCGATGCTGTTATCACCGGTAAACCAAGCAATTATACCACCCTCGTTGGGAACAGTATTAGCCATTTCAGCAAGAGCTTTGGCTGCGTTAGTTGCTAATATAATTTTAGCTGGATTTATACCACCAATTGCTTCACCAAATCCTCTCAGTCCTAAACCAAGAGAAACTAATTCAGAACCGAAATTAGCGATGCTGTTATCACCGGTAAACCAAGCTTTAACACCGCCCTCATTAGGAACTGTACTTGCCATTTCAGCAAGAGCTTTGGCTGCGTTAGTTGCAGCAATAATATTTTCGGCTGAGATACCTTCGGTAACGATAGCGAAATCTTTTAAACCTATACCCAAAGAAATCAACTCAGAACCAAAATTAGCAATGCTGTTATCACCGGCAAACCAGCCAACTACTCCATCCTCATTAGGAATGATATTAGCCATTTCAGCAAGAGCTTTGGCTGCGTTAGCAGCATTTATAACGTTCTTTGAATCGATGCCTGCGGTTTTCTCAGCAAAGCTTTGTAAACCGGTTCCCAAAGAAATTAATTGTACACTAAAATTAGAAATACTATCATCGCCAGTAAACCAAGCAGCAAGTCCTTTTGGGTTTGGTATAATACTCGCCATTTCAGCAAGAGCTTTGGCTGCGTTAGCAGCATTTATAACGTTCTTTGAATCGATGCCTGCGGTTTTCTCAGCAAATCCTTCAAGACCAATACCTAATGATATTAACTGGCTACTAAAATTAGCTATGCTGTTATCTCCAGCGAACCAACTAACTACTCCTCCTTCATTAGGAATAATATTAGCCATTTCGGCGAGAGCTTTAGCTGCATTAGCAGAGTTTACAATAGAAGCATTATCTATTCCAGAAACACAATCCGCGTAAGCTTTTATTCCTTTTCCAAATGGTATTAACTGATTTGCAAAATCAGTCATCGAATTTCTACCGGTAAACCAATTTGCAATACCATTAATAACTTCGGTTCCAGTGATAAGAAGAATCGCAGCGCATAAAGATTTTATTCCGTCTAATACAGATGGATCTATTTTTCTAGCAGCTTGAATGAATGGATTTAAATTGGTCATAAAATTCGACAAATTAATAGCGACATTCGGAAGAACATCTGTAATACCATTCATAACTCCGCCTATCAAACCGCCAACAAATTTACCAATAGCAGTTCCGATGGATTGGAGTAGATTACCGCCCTTTACAACGAAATCTTGAAGCCCAGGTATTGTGTTTAATACCCCAATTGCAGCTAATACAAGTGCTAATTCACTGACAACTAAACCAATGCCTAACACTCCAGCCATAGCGCCAGGAATAAAGCTTACAATTGCAGATAATGCAACCATTAAGCCGGTCATTAAACCAACTGCAATTATACCTTTTATTAAATTTGTCGTGTCGATATTATTTAAAGATTGAATAACACCGTCAAGTAATTTTCCGACTAAATTTACAACTGCGACAACTAAATCAGGTAATTTATTAGCAATACCATTAATAACCGCAATTATTAAATCGACTGCAAACGATACTATTTGCGGTACATATTTGATAAGTGCTTTTAAAGAATTTATAATAAATAACGCAAGATTACCTATGATTTGAGGAGCATTATTTTTTAACGATTCTAATATTCCAGCAATTAATTTTAAAACGCCGTCAATTATTGCTGGAGCGCATTCAGATATAACATCTACAAGAGATAAAATGTGAGCTTTTACGGTTTTTGCTAAGCCCTCGATAATTTTCGGAAGCATGTCGATCAAACCAGTGACAATTATAGTTAAAGAATCTACAATTGAATGTGCTGTATCTGATCCCATAGCTCCTAATGCAGCAAGTCTAGAAACTACTAAAGATATGGCAATACCAATACCTAAACACGAAACGCTTAATACAAGTAATGATCCGCTTAATGATAAAATCGTTGGAATTAACGGTTTAAGTAACGTGGCAGCTATACCTAACGTTGTAAAAACGCCAACAATGACTATTAATCCTTTAGCAATCGCAGACCAACTTACATTTTGAAGCGTTAGGATGGTACTTACTACGGAAGTTAAGACAGGAATCATACCGGCACCAACCGCAGCTAAACCAACGCCAAATACTACAAGAGAAAGTCCAAGCAAAGAAATAGATCCGCTTAAAGACACCAAAGAAGGTATCAATGGTTTCAATAATTTTGCAGCTGTTCCAATAATAAGAAGTGCTCCTGCTATCGCTGCTAACCCGATAGCTACACCTCCCCATCCAAGACCAGAAATAATCGATATAGCTTTAGCTAATGCCAAAAGAGCTGAAGCTGCAACCAATAAAGATAAAGCGGCAGGAATACTTTTTTGCATCTTGTTAAGTGCATGACTCAATAATTCAAGTGATACTCCAATGCCGACTAATCCAGCAGCTAACTCACCCCAAGATAATTTACCAATAGTTTTAATAACATTAGCAATGTCTAACAGTGCAGACGCTACAGATAGAAGAACAACACTGATATCGATTAAACCGGTTTTAGGCATAGCTTTAGATGCAATAGATACAGCAAGTAAAGAACCTGCAATTGCTGCAAGACCTTTAGCTATTCCTTCCCAACTTAATTTTGAAAAGGTTAATAGTGATTTTTCAAGAATACGAACAGATGTTGCTACAACAAGAAGAATTGCTCCAGTTTTTAATAAACCCTTAGCGTTTTTAATAAAAATTGAAAATATGGATAATTCGCCAAGAATAGCACCTATAGTAGTCAAACCTTTAGCTATTCCTTCCCAACTTATGTTACTTAAATCGGAACAAACATCTGCTAAAATTTTAATAGCTCCACTAAGAATAACAATTCCTAGTGCATTAGTAATTGCTTTTTTACCAAATTTTGCTTTGTTTATAAAAATAGATACCGAGCCCATTAACGTTCCAACACTAATAAGGCCTTTGGCTATCTGTTCCCAAGATAATGCTGCTAAATATGTGCATGCTGTAGCTAATATTTTAATAGCTGTTGCAAATACAACCATTTGCAAAGCTCCCTTAATCGTTTTACTACTATTTGTTGCCAAAGCTTTTGAAGCTAAAACAACGATAGTTGTGAGTCCAAGAACACCAATAATTCCATTTTCTATTTGATCAATCTTTAAACCAGATAACTTTTTCAATGCTGAAGCAAGTACAAGAACTGCTATTGACATTCCCACCATAGAGGTACTTGCAGCTATCATTTTTCCGGAACCTATTCCAAATTTAGAAATCGCAGCCATAGCTCCAATTAATCCACCAAACATTGTAACTATAGCACTTAACGATTGATTAAGCTTTTTAGAATCGATTGTTGACAGAATCAACAAAGAACCGGATAAAATAGAAACAGCTCCAGCTATAGTCAATAACGTTTTAGCTCGTATGTTATCTTGAAACGCTTTAAGCGAATCTTTTACGCCGTCTAAAAGATCCGTCACAGAATTTAAAATACCGCCAGTATCTTCAATATTTGATCTGATATTTTTTATAAAATTAGTAATTGTTAGTATCAAACCACCCAAAAGACCATTTTGAATAGCTTTAGTTATGGTATCGATACTCATATTGTTTACAATATCAGATAATGATTTTCCTAAATTCGATCCGATTTTCGAGACAACATTGCCTATACCTTTAGCTATATTTTTGATAACATCCCAAAAATCACTTAATCCAGAGATTATTCCATCGAAATTGAAACCACTAAATACTTCTCCGATTGCTCCACCAACACTTAATATACCATCAGTAAATCCTGCAAGATTCCCAATCAGACTAACAATTCCAGACGCTAATTTTTTAATAAATGTCCAGCCAACATTTATGATAGAAAATAATCCCTTGAATACTTTTTTTAAATTTTCAGCTTGTGTGTCTGTTAATTTAAAATTCTTTGTTAAATCTCTGATGTTTTCTGTAATTTCTAAAAGTTTCTTTGACGTCATCGGAGGGAACACTTCTCTAAACGCTTCTTTAATAGGTCTTATGATACTTAAAAGTCCTTCGAAAGCATTTTTCAAAGCTTCGATAGCCATCTCTCGACCGCCACCCTTAGCCCATCCTTCGAGCATATCGTTACGTGCTTGAGCTGATTTATTAATAATATCACCGAAATAATCGGATGCTTCGGTCAATAACGACTTGGCTTCTTCAAAGTCACCGACAATAATTTCCCATGTTTGAGTCCAACCAGATTGAGCCGCTTCTTTTAAAGTATCCCATAACTGAGTAAAGGTTTTAACTTTAGTCGCTGCGTCAACGGCTGTCTGAGCAAGTTGAGTAATTTCTTTTGCTTCTTTCTTTGAATATCCTTGTTTAATAAGATCTGCTTCACTATATGCACCAGAAAGCTGACTTAAAGTTTCTGTTAATACCTCAGTGGTAAGCCACTGACCTTTAGTCAACGACTCTCTAAAAGAACCGTATTTTTTAATTAAGGCGTCAACGTTCTCACCCTGCTGTTTAGCGGTTCTTTTCAACGCATCCTGGAAAAGCTGACCACCCATTCCTGCATTAACTACAGAGTTCCAATCCTGGAGCTGAACTTTACCAGCGGCAAGAGCCTGAGAAAGCTGATACATAGCAACAGAGGCTTGCTGAGAGGTCGAGCCAGAAACAGCAGCTAAGTTAGCAATACCCTTAATAGACGAAACTGATTTATCCAGATCCACACCGGCAGCTGTGAACGTACCGATGTTTCTTGTCATTTCTGTAAAATTATAAATTGTTTTATCTGCGTACGTATTAAGTTCATCTAACGCTTTATTAACATCGTTTAATGTACTACCCTTGCTTTGTGTATTTGCAAGTATGGTCTGAACAGCATTAATCTGGGTTTCATATTCCTGAAAACCAGTTTTTACCGGATCTATTGTTAATGCAGAAACAATCCGTTTACCCGCGTTAACCGCCGAATTTGTAATATTAGCTAATGCTGTTACACCCATTACTTCTAAAGCTGAAAATTTACTTCGAACTGACTCTACAGCATTTCCTAATCCCGACATATCGATATTTCTAATCGAATTTTTTAGACCGTCAAGACCCTTAGTTGCTCCTTGTAGATTTAATTTTTCTTTAAGCTTGTCGAGGGTCGACATAGTAGTCTGAACATTACTTTCAAACTGTTTATTGTCGAATCGCATCTCGACAACTTTATTATCAATAGTTGTGCTCATAACTTAGTGACCTCCCTCCAGGCATTTTCTGCGATTTTATCAAAAATAGGCTGGATAGCAGGATTAATATAATCTCTACCCTGTACCCAGCCTCCGGTTCCAGTACCATGTCCATATTGTAAAATAATAGCAATAGGAACTACATTTTGAATGTTCGCATTAAAAAATGTAATAGCCACAGATCCGTTTTCATGAGTTACTTTATAACTCCAAGAATTAGCTGTTAAACCCGATTCTACAGGGGTTGCAGACGCCAGGGCGGCTACTCCTTCTTGACCGTACTTATCAAGATCTCCAATGCGAACAGCATTTTTTACTTTTTCCAAGAAACGGGTCAGCTTAGAGAAGTCGCCCTTTTGTCTGAAAGTTATCATAAGGTGTTACACTTACCCTTTCGTGTTAAATTTCTTTCTTCGAGCAGCATTTAATGCTGCATTCTGTCTCATAATACTTTTCTTACTCATTTTTTTAGACGGTTCATTCTTGATACCACATACACGAATAAGAGTTATAAGTCTGTTCAAATGCCATTTCTCACAATTTTCGAATGGAATATTATATGCTGTCATAGCATAATATATTACTTCTGATGTGAAAATTTCATTATTTACTTTCTTACGAACACCATTTTCTGAAAAAGTTGTGGCAGTCATAGGAGCCATTATGTAATCATTAATCTCTTTTATATTTTCATTAGTTAAAACATTATAAACTTCTGGATCAATATTCTTAGTTAATGTCATGCATTTTATATAATCTAGGATTTCTTCATGGCTTTTTTCTTTGTTTGATAAAAAAGGTTTACACCACTTAGATTCCCATTTAGAAAGAGAAATAAGAGAATGCTCTAATTTTAACGTCTGCTCTTTCGTGGTAACAAATTCTTCTTTTTTTTCATCCCACTGTTCACTGGCAGGTATTGTAATTTGTAGCATCTTTTATCCCTCCAGTATTTTCATAATTAATTCTCAACGATAGAAAGCTGATCAGTATTAGCTTTCTGTTTTTCAGAATCAGCAGGCATAAGACCATTGATAAACTTAGCCGCGGCATCAGCATCAGTTGCCAATTCCATGAATAGAATACTGTACGCTTCGGTCTGAACAAATGCATTAGTAAGTTCTTCAGATTTTACAAAACGTTTACCATCAGCACTCTTTTCACCATAAGCTTTAAGGATAATATCCTTAAAAACTTTAACGATAGCGGGGGCATCCTTGGCATTGACGATTTTAGTAATCATTTCAGCCAAACCGCCTGTAGTGCTAAGTTCCATTTCCATAATCTCTGCCTTAGACAGATTAAAGTGGAAATTTTCAGTTCTTTCTACACCGTTATAATCAGTATAAGTAATAGTCTTCTTAACCATTATGTTTTCTCCTTTCAAAAATAAAAAGAAGGACCGCCAGCTTTCCTGAATACGGTCCTTTGTTGTAGTTTAGATTACCATTTTGATTTTTAGTATTAGCTGCCAGATTTCATTAGTGTGACGATTTCATCAGGCAAGGGAAGACGAGGATCTACTCCATCGCTACCGCCGTTAGTAGTAGGATCTTTACCATATAGAATTTCTTCCAAAGCAGCAAGCTTAGATTTATCAACTTTAGTAGAGTCAATAGTAAGAGTAGCAGTAGGTTTATTATTATTAACATTAACCGGAGTAGTAGATACCTCCCAACTAAAAGTGATAGCTTCCGGAGAGTCATTGATAGTAGCATACGCCTTCTCAGAAGGAGCCGCCAAACAACCATAGATCATGTGCAGTTTATAGCCGTATTCATTACCAGAAACGTCATTACCCACAGTAGTTTTATAACACATACCAAACTGTTTACGAGTCTGCTGACCAATGGTAACACCATCAATAAGAGATGCAGAACCATCACATTCTGCAAATTCATCAGGATAAGTATAAGCTTCCACAGTAGCAGAAAACTCTTCAGTAGACATTAGATTAAGATATTTGATATCGTCGGCGTACAAAGGCGTTGGTTCTGCGCCAGAAGGGGATTCAGTGACCGCAGTCAAACCATTCCAAGCTACACCATTAGAATAAGTGCCATCAGGATCCTTGATGTATAGCACACCATTCTTTACACCAGTTTCATAAATACGTTCACCGGTTTTATCCCATACAAGTTTAGACATAATATTCCTCCTTTAAAAATATAAAGTTAATACGTCATGATTTAAATTGTCAGATTTGAAATGACGATCAAATCTACACATCGGCATTTGTAATATTTTTTTAATCACTATGTTATCCGGTTTTTTATCAATCACCGTAATTTCATAACTAATAGGCAATAAATATGTTCCGTTATTAGCAAATTTAGTATCAATATTTTTCTTACAATATACAATTGCCGGATATTCCATTTTGATTGTTTCTGGAGGCTGATAATAAACACTCTTGCTACCAAGTAATTCTTCTAATTTACTTTGTAACTCAAGACGGGTTCCCATTATACAATCCCCCTATACTTAAAATTAATCTTGGATACTGAACGTCTACGTTTGTAATTTTCCATTTAGCACCCATAAACTTAGCATATCGCATGGCGTAGAAATTATTTTTGGCATATGGATCTGCTATAATACTAATTTCATTAGAAAGATTAATATTATCATTGATCCCGCCTGAATTTTCAAGTTTTCTAGTATTTCGGATTAGGTCTCCATAGTAAGATCGTTCAACAACCTGTTCTTCCCATAGGCCAGGTTCAGTTTCTACTGTATCTATAAAACCGATTATCCCGTACCATTTTGCCATTTTGATTTTTTACCTCAATTAATCAGCAACAGATGCAAGAGTCTTAAGATCGGTCTTTGCTGTATCACTACTACCAGTAGTAGTGGCATAAACAATTTTACCAATGCCGCTAGTAACAGAGAAACCAATGGGAACATAATAAACATCACTAATATTAATGATTGCTCTCTTCAAAAATGCATCCTTGAGAATACTGGTCTTAAACTGGGTCGTACAAGCAGCATCAGCATATGCTTTACCATCAGATCCTTTACCATAAATCATCAATGCAGCAACATTCTTGTCTTTTGCATCATTAAATACTCTTTCCATAGGTTAATCCTCCTTTAATAAAAATATAAACTATGTTAGACGTGTATTGTTAGTTATTCAATGCAGCCTTAGCAGCAGCAAGACCAGGTTCTTCACTCTGAGTTGCAGTACCAGATCTCAGAACAATTGCAGAGAAAGGCTTGATCAATGCTCCGGAGCAACGAGTTTCAATCAAATACTTCTGCTGATTGTAGTCGATATCGAAATCGTCGAACATATTAATGGCACCACCCTTATCTGCACCAACATTATAGTCAGAAAGATTAACAATGATACCATAAACGTCCTTACCATCTTTATCTTTAACATTTTCCATAACCGGAACAGTCACAATTTCTTTTACACGCAGAGCAGTAGCCAGTTCATTCTCAGTCTTATAAAGCTTATGACCGAGAGTATCCTCCAGTAAAAGCATGTCAGTAACAAAATCTTCAGTAGTAAAGAGAATCGGGTTACCGGAACCTCTATAGTTCTTACGAGACTTAATTGCAGCTTTCATGAAATTCTTAGCCTTTTCATCTTCAGTAGAACCAGCAGCAACAGACCATCTGATGACAAACAGATCCGCATCATTCAGGATAGGACGAATATTCTGTTCATTGATCTTATCATCAGAAGAAGCAAGACGACCATCACCAACCAGAATAGCACGAGCAATTTCTTCATCCAGCATCATTCTCATTTCGGACTTGAGCCAGCTGATTACATCGAAATCAGTGATATCAATAATATCATCTCGATCCATCTTCTGCTTCTTATAAATCGTGGTGGGAGTAGTAGATCTCTTGAGCAAGCTAAATACCTCTTCTCTCTTCAACTTACCCTTAATGTAACCTTTTGCTCTTGCTTCGTCTTCAGTAATATCAGCAAATACAGACTTAATACGACTAAACGGAGTATGATGAGTACCACTAATAACCTTATTGACCCAACCTGTATCTCTCTGAATAAAATCAGGAGTAGTATTCAGAGACTTAACATCGGGAAACAGATAATCAATCTGATCGATTCCATAATCTTCTGCATGAGCCAGAAAACTTTCTTTCAGACTTCCGAAACGTTTACCATCAGCAATAATAGTTTCCATATCGGCATGACTGAGAACGTTATCGATATTTTCATCGTTTTCGTATGTGTCAAATACATTATGCTTCATTTCATTTTCTCCTCCTTCTTCGTTATCAGATACACCAGCATCTTCCAATACTTGGCCGATTAATGCATATACTACGGTCTTCTGTTTTTCATTAAGAGTGTTAAACACATCAGCAACGGTTTCTTCACCGTTATTCTTTCTTACATCATTAGACATAGTAATATCCTCCTTCTTTTTTTCAGGTTCGCTTTCACTATCTGCATGATAGAGACTAATATTTTCACCAGTATAAATAACTGCTTCTTCTTCGGACTCTTCACCATGCATAATAACAGATTCAATACTTGCACCAGGATTTGCCCCAGCCAGTACAAGACTTAACTCTCGAATATTACCATGCATAACATTCGGACCCTGCTGTTTCAATTGATTGGCATAAATGGATAATGCATTCACATCACCATGCTGAACTAGCAACTTAGCAGTCTTACCAGACTCAGTTTCATTAAATTTACAATACGCATAAACCCCACTATCTCGATTCTCCAATAACGCATGACCGAGAACTTCATTGGGGTCATTATGCTGATGATTCCACACCAATGGAACGGTCTGTCCGTCATTATTCTTAAATGCATTTTTTCGAATAATTCGTCCATCTGAGCATAACAGATCGGTCCTTGTGGCCCATCCACAAAAATCGTATTTACCCATTTTGAATTTTTCCTCCTTTATTCATACTCATCATATGAACCGTTATTCATTGAATTATTATCAGCTTTATCAGAATATGTGTTTTCCTCTTCATTCGGCTGGCTAATGTTACTATTTATAAGCTTATCTGCTTTTGGATCGTTAGAAGGTTTCATTCCAATAATCTGCCTGATTTCATTTGAAGTCATGATTTCATTACGAGTAAACTTATCTGCAATTTCTGCTATATCATTAACAGGAACCAATTTAAATGGATCTCTAAAGAATGTAATAGACTGTAATTGAGATCTAGCAGTTTTAGATAGAAACTTTCGTTTCATTTCATCAACAATAGCTGAAACGATTGGTTCTATTGTTCGATTATTATAATTAAGCATTGTCTTTTCATCAGCTGTACCGTCTAATACTGTTTGAGTAATACCTAATTGACTATACAGCATATTGGTTAAATACTCTACCTGTTTCATAAGATTGTTTTCAAGCGAACGATTCAACTGAGTAATACGTTCTGTTCCATCAGTATAAGCAATACCGTATTTAGAACTAGACAATTGATTTTCAATATCTTTTCGTCTATTTTCAGCTTGTAAACGTTTAGATTCCGTTTTAATAATATAAGGAAGCTGGATTATTAAATCTAATTTTCCGGATGCCGTTTGTTCATCTGTCACATCCAATAAACTAAGTTTTCTCACCAAACGTTTCATCGTTGAATTAGGTTCGTTTATAACAGCATATAGAGGATTTTCGACAATACCGACAATATTTTTTGGTAGAATAATATCATTCTTACGTCCAATTCGATCATCGTATACTCTAACTTTTACGTGTTCAGGATACCATTCCAAAATTTTACCAGTTCGCATTGATAATATATCATATGATTTAGTAATTTTAGGATTTAATGTAGTTTCAGTCGGAACAATTGCTACGCATCCTTCATCGAGCATAGACATTACAATATCCTGAATAAACGCTCGTCCAGTTTGATCGATATTTGCCTCTACGTTAAGGCATTTATTCATATTAGAATCTATGATTTCAATGAATCTATCGTTTTTATCTAATCGACAATGCTTAATCCCAATAGATGCAACATCTAATGCTATTCTATTATAAACAGCAGTAACTATTGAACGTTCATTACCTCGCGTAAATCTAACTCGATCCGGACGATATGCATAACTGGTACCAATATCTTTATAACTATTAGTAGGATCTCTATTTCGAAATGCATCCCAAGCATGTTTCAGCCTGGAGCTAAAAGAAATTTCCATTTTGAAGTTCCTCCCTTATTTTCTAGATACGTTTCTCTACCAAAGTTAATCCACCCCATATATCTAATGCATCTTGCGTCTTGTCTTCTCCTACTTTTTGGTATCTGTTTTTTTCAAGGATAATATGATGTATATCCGGAGAATTACCTACAAGTTCAGCAGTTATCTTCTTAGCGCCATATTTTTTAGCAATTTTTTCACCCTGCTTTGTTATGGCACTCATATAGCCACGGCCTCTATATTTATTTTTGGTATCTACCCAACTAACATTAAATTCTGTAGGGTTTTAAGATATGCATCATAATTACCGACTTTTTTACCGTTAGATTGATATACGTCATACGCTAATGTTTTATCTTGTTCTTCTTTTATTTTGGGGCTTATTTTTCTTAACACTTTACCTAATCCGGATTGCTTTTTTCTTACCATTCTAATCTGTTCTCCAGATTTAGTTTTAACAGTATAACTTTCTCTATTGTCAGAGATATCTCTTTTCTTCCTATGACCCCACTTCATACCTAAAACTCCGTAGTGATAAAGTTCATTTGGATAATTATAAGTCCACATTAAATCACCTCTATTCGAAAGCTTCTCGATTAAGTTTAAATGCCACATAGGCGTCCATCATTGCAGCAACAGCATCGATTTTTTGATCGTATCGTTTTTTTAACAATTTTCGATTACCATTAGTATCTTCCAAAGTTATACAATTACCCATAGCAAATGTCATTAATTCTTCGTCGAACAAAAGAAGCCTCTCTTCTGAAAGTTTTTTTAATTCACCCAAAGGAACTGATTCTGTTTTTGCACCCTGTATAACTTTCTCTATTCCGAAAGGACCGTTTTCTCGTTCCCATCGTTCCACGAATTCTCTAGCATTAAATGGATCAAATCCGAAAGATCTCACATCATAATTACGTTCTGTAATATGATTATCGAGATCTTCATAAACTTCCATCATGTCTAGAACAGTACCTGGCATAACAATCAAACTGCCCTCTGTCATGAATTGATCATATTTGATTCTCATAGCTGCTGGTAATTTCATTAATGTATGATCAGTAATATAGTTTCTAGTTTTAATACCAAATGAACCATTAGATAACGGAAATAGAAATGTAAAAGCACAAAAGTCATCACCCTTAGACAAGTCCGCCCCAAGAGAACAAGGCATATTCCAATAATCACGTTTACGATGTGGAAGAGTTTCTTCATACGTAAAGAAATATGTGTAACCTTCCATTGGAATACCAAAACGTTTAGCTAAAATATCATTTCGTGTAGCAGGAGCTTTTTCGGCTCTTTCAACATCTAACTGATAAGTCTCATACGTAACTGTCTTTCCAAGATTAGGGTTGGCTTTTAACCACATATCAGGATCTCCAACTTCATCAATTGAATCAAGTTTATACCACCAAATAGATACGTGTGGATTAATATACTCGCCCTTTAATATTTTCATTAACTCCATTTTGATTGTGTCACCACTTCCGTTTCGAACAGTACCTTCTGAGCTAGTGGCTACTATTAAATAATCATCATTCTTAGATGCACCCTGTTCAATAGCGCCAATAACATCTTCTCGGACATCACCAGAAAGCCATTCATCAACAGTTGCAATCTTACATCGTAAACCTTGCAATTTATCGATACTCATAGGTCGGATTTCAAGTAAAGATCCTGTTAAAAAATTCTCGATACCCTTTTTAGTAGACGCAAGTTTACAACGATTAGCTTTTGAACCAGTTGTATTCTGGATAGAACCCTCAGTTAAAAACTTAAATAATGGTCCTCTAGATCTCGTTATTGCTGTACGAATTGGAGACATAACTTCGTCTGCTAATTTCATAGTTGGAGCAGTTGTAATTTGATGTGTTGTAGATGTATCAACATTTTGAAAGTAGGATTGAATGCATGAATCATATAAGGATTTAGCAGCACCTCGTCCTACTATCAAATATTGCTTGTTGATTAATCGTTTCTTAATAGATCGTCTTTCGTAATGACCACCATGACCGTCAAAGGACGGGACATACACACTACGCTCAACAAAATAATACCATCCGAAAATCTGTTCTGCCCATAATTTAAAACTTTCGAGTAGATACAGATCTTCACCATCAGTCAAAGTTAATTCATTCTCACAAAATTCGATGAACCCATTAATTGCCTGATCATCATACCAAATACCTGGATTTGCAATGAACTCATCTATTCGATGCATCTCCATCTCAATCTCTTTATTAACTGGTATTTCTCCTCGTATTACAGCATCACGAAATTTACCATAATAAATTGGCGTAGCAGTATTTGATAGGGACATATTTTAACTCCTAATATTACCTGCACGCTTATGTAATTTTTCAATATTAGATTCGTTATTACGAGCCAAATCATCCCACTTAGTCATATTGTATCTGTCTACTAAATCTTTGGTTTTCTTATATTTTTCGCTATTAGTATAGAATTCACTAAGTAACTTATCGGTCTGCTTGTTCAGTTCTTTATCAAATTTCTTCTTATAATCAGATAAATAATTATCTCTTTTCGCAAAATTTTTTCCATATTTTTTTTGCTGTTGTTTATTAAATCTATCGATTCCACCACTATTCATGCGTTCAGCTGCTCTATTATAAGCATCGTATTGCATACGACCAGCTTTTTTAGATAATTCTTTTTCAACCTTCATTACGGATTTCTTATATTTTTTACTAATTCGTTTCTTCTGTCTGTTACTTAATGAATCAGCAGTTCTAGCTTTCCTATGACCCCACTTCATACCTAAAACTCCGTAGTGATAAAGTTCATTTGGATAATTATAAGTCCACATTAAAAATTAAACCCCCTTTTATTAAGTAAATCGTCAACAGTATAACGACCACGAAAAACATTTTTAGATTTATTGACTACTTTTTTGACGGATTGTTTTGCAGCTTTTGCAATTACTTTATCTGCTCCAGTTCTTCTTGCAATAGTATACGCACCAGCAGCAACAGCTAAACTAGCACCAACTCTTTCCGGATGCCCGGTTACCATATTAACGACGCCTCGACCAGTTTTACTAACTGAATTTTTAATATCTTTTCTAGCACGTTCTTGTTTGGCTTTCATAGCATGAGTAGCCATATTTTGTTTGGATAAAGCTTCATCGAAAGCCTTTTTATATACTTGGTTTTTCGAACGTTCATTAACCGTATTATTAATTAACTTTCGACGAGTTCCAGCGCCTTCTCCATAAAACATTTTAGCACGAGCATACTCTTTTGCATCTCTTCTAGCTTGTCTAATCTGTTTCCTATGACCCCACTTCATACCTAAAACTCCGTAGTGATAAAGTTCATTTGGATAATTATAAGTCCACATACACTTAACCTCTCAATTCTTTAATTGCTATTGCAAGTCCAAGAGCAGAAGAACCAACAGCTAATACTCTACCGCTAACATCCAAAGTATCTGAAATAAATTTACGACCTTTAGAAATAACAGGTTTTGATTCTGGGGCAAAAAGATCATTATACTGTTTTTCCAAATTAGCTCGATTAATTTGATCTCTAAGCTGTTGATCTGTCATATTAGATAAATTCATTTTTATTTTTTTTGGGCTAGACGATGGTCTCGTACTAGATTCTAACTTTTTTGTTGATTCGACTAAATCAGAAACCGAATTAACTGTTTTTTTAGCTCTTGTTAAATCTTCTCGAACCCATCGGTCTGCATCAGGACCGTCGATAACAATGCGATTGTCTTTTTTTCTAGCATTATTAGCTTTTACGTCTCGATCATAGCGTTTCTTACCAGCATCAGTAAGGCTACCATCTTTGTTCTGATACTTTCGAACACCCCACTTCATACCAAGAACACCATGATGGTAAAGTTCATTTGGGTGGTTATAAGTCCACATTAAATCACCTCATTCCTTAGGATCTACAGTGACTGAAATTCGCCACTCTAATTCACCAATTAATGAATTAATAGATTGAAGAATTGTAGAACTGTAAGGAGGATCAAACATTAACCGAACTTTCATATGTACATACGATTTAATTAATTCAAGATGAGTATCATCTTTGATAAAATCGTTCCAAACACTATTAGAATCTCTAATAACAAAACCGTCAACTGGACCTACGCCAATTTGGGTTAGAATCGAAAAGACCGAATTAATATGCATAATAATATCTTGATCAAAGTGAGTTTCATCTTCGGTAATACCAAGTAATTTTTTAATAGATGTCAAAATACTTTCCATTATACTCCCTCCTTTATTTTTGTTTCCAAGGACATGTATCATTTTTAGTCCTTTCTATAGGAGCAATAACCAATAAATTTTCATCTCCATAATGGATAGCATTATGAGTGTTATGTGTTACACAGACCAAATTTTCAGGATCAAATACTATCGGATTGCATTCTAAAACGTCTTTAATTGAAATAGGTATTATATGATGAATTAAAATTCTACCATAAATGTCGAATCCTTCACATGCCAAATCACATCCATTATCTCGAATAATTATATCTCGTCGACAAGTCTTCCATTCATCGGAATGATATAGTATCTGATTAAGATATCTATCATATCCGAATGTTTTAATTCCGATATTGTTATTAAGTTGTAAATATTTAAATCGTTCCTTAAAAGTCGGAATTGTTATTAATTCTGAATAACATCTATTGATCATTCTCATCACCACGACCGCTATATCTTCGCATAGCCTCGATTGCATTGGAATACAATTCTTCAATTCGCTTACTTGATTGTAGAACTTCTGTTTTTGCAGAAATAAACTCTTTCTGCTTTTCACGAATTTCCTGTTCAATTCGTTCTTTTGTTGACCCCATTTTTAAATAATGTGTAATAACCTGTGAGGAAGCGGTGCCTTCTCGCAATTGTTTTTCAGCAAGATCTACTGCCAAAGATATTAACTGATTCTCTCTAGCCTCAGGTGTTAAGGCGGGACGCATTTTCTTAACTGAAGTTTGTTTAGTGTTCTTTGCCATAGCGAATATCCACCTCCTATTTTATTTTTTTACAAACATAATCAAAGTATTTATAGAAGTTTATAAGGTCTATCATTTTCGTATAGAAAGGAGAAGTGATATGGCACGTAAGGGTAGAAATGAGACTTATGAGAATCCAACTTGTAGGAGGAACAAAAAATGAATCAACCCTATAAACTTCTATAAATACTTTGATTATGTTAACATCATTTTTAAACTTTTGCTCGAATTATATAATAAATCGGTTTGGTTTTATCGTAATATGGAGCAATAGGACCAACATTAATATACCGTTTATTGTTAGTGTTCGCTTTGAATGGGCCACCAGCATCATACCACTTACCATCACCAGCATAAATTGCTATATTAGAATCCCAAACGCATGTGTCACCAGGATACAAATTCTTAATTTTGTTCCAAGTTTTACCTTTTGCCTCAATAACTTCGCAACCTAACAAATAACTTCTTCCAGTTACTTTTCCATTATCGTGACTAATCCGCTTTCCGTTTTCCAACAGTCTTACGTCCTGTAGCACCCATGAACAAAAATGAGAACAACTACTACCTGGCTTGTTACACTTCTTAGTTTTACTAAAAGTATTTTTTGCAATATATCCATCGCCTTTATAGTGCCATTTGTGAGCTACCATATAATCGCCAATGGATTTTGCTGTTGCTAAGATTGCAGCCTGAATTAATACTTTCTGTGTCTTAGTACCAACAATACAATCGACCGTTAAGCCATGCTTGTATTGAAAATTACGGACAGCTGTATCAGTTTGAACTCCCCAAATACCATCCTCTACCAATTGTGCTCCTAGCAGATTCAAACGATGCTGCAATACTTTTACATTATCACCAGTATCACCTTCACGAATAAGATGAGTTGATTTTGTAGTAGTGGCGTTAGTTACTGGCGTTAAAAAAAGTTCTTTTTCTTCTTCACGACGTCTTACTAGACCAGGTAATGTCTTACCGTTACAGTGTACCCACATTTCAAAGGCCTCTGCTGCCCCAGCATAGTCACCGATATTCAGTCGTTTAAGAACTGTGGATTTACTGAAAGCACCAACACCAATATTATACACAAAAGAAACAAGCGCATCGAACTGATTCTGATTCAAGTTCACTTTTACTCTTCTATTCACTGCATTTTCATAAACAGAAATACTATGATCTCTCAACCATTTGTGAGCAGCAGTTCTTGTGGTCGTCATACCTTTACGAATTCTCTTCCCGTAATAATATCCAGTCTGACCATACCCAATAGTCCATACATTATCGAGAGTATTTGATGCCTTTAATAGACAACCTTCAAAGTTTTCAATCATTCTTAAACCTTTTTCACTAATTTTCATAGATGTTTTACCCTCCTTTAAATATGAAAAAGCCAA
>ULWL01073603.1_pt1 | contig 33997 bp, 30 predicted proteins | sample 1960171 | NCBI WGS metagenome assembly ULWL01 (sample SAMEA4835807, study PRJEB28245) | human gut metagenome | biome: gut microbiome; material: fecal sample | place: Denmark | collected 2008 | reverse complement strand
AGGGCACAATTTTGTGCACGATGATTGACAAACCGTCAATTATCTTATAAGTATTAAAGTTTTTTATTTTACTTGTTTTTTCCTTTGCCATATGCAAACTCTAACTACAAAAATTGTTAAAATAATGGCCATTAAAATTCCAGATATTACCACGACCACTAAATAATTATCGAGATAGCATTCAATATCATTGCCACAACCAATAACATTATTTTCAATTATTTCAAATTTTACCTCTTTAGTAGATTCATTTCCCCTTTTATCGATTGCTAGAATTTTTAACACATATGCTCCAGGGGTTGATATTTCTTGATTATCATAAATACGCTCATTAAGTAATATACTGACTTCAATTGCTTCATCAAAGTTATCAATTACTTCATAATCAAGTTTTTCAAGTTTTAGGTACTTGTTTCCATCTTTTATGTTGTAAATTTTAATCACTGGAGCCGTAGTATCATAAGCGATTATTTCCGAGCTAAATGTTAATGTTTGGTTATTGCTGGCATCAATTCCATAGTATTTTACAACTCCTTTATGACCTCTAATTATATTTTTTCTCCATTCATCATAAGATGTTTCCTTATCATTTAGATAATATGTGAAATTGATTTGTGGTTTCTGATCAATGTTGTCACTAATACTTATGAGTTTAGTTATGTCAAAGTTTAAAGCCTCTTGATCAGACATTTCTAAATTGCCTAAATTGCTTATCGTTGGAGGAGTTGTATCTAAAACTTCAATTTTGGTTTCACATAAAGATGTTTTATTACCATTTTTATCTTCAGCATAAAACCTTACTATAACATTTTTGCCTTTTAATAGCATTTCTAAACAATCATTTACTTCACAATTTTCATCGATATATGAAATTACCAAACGGGGATTAGTGTCATAATTATCAGTTATTGTTAAATAATCCATAAAATTAAATTCATTTACTTTTGTATCTGTAAGTATTATATTTTTTGAATAATTTATTTGAGGAGCTTCTACATCTTTTATTTCTATTATTATTTCAAATTCATTACTCACATTTTTACTACTATCAGTACATTTTACTATTACTTTTGCGTTTGTGTGAGTTAGCAAATACTCAAAGAATTGATTTTGATTACTAATCATTTTATTATCTGCATCGTAATATAAAAAAGAAAGTTCTGGTGATTTATCATAATTGTCCTTTACAATAAAGTAGTCAGATAATTTCAAACTAGCTAATTTATTACTTTCAATAGTTATATTATTAGTTCCAGTAATTACAGGCGGAGTATTATCAACCACTTCAACAACTTTTGAAAAGAGGATATAATCTGCATTTATTTTGTCATAGATTGCAATTGTAACTACTTGACTACCTAAATTTTTATTATTAATTTCATCTTGAAAAAAGATATCATATTCACTTTCATTACGATTAATAATCTTTATATCATTGATAAATAAAGGTACTTCTCCATAAACCTCAATATTATATTTCTCAACATTCCAATTCACCTTTATTTTTTCACTCCATCTGAATTCTGCTTCAATTTCTTGATTATAAATATCAAATAACGAAACATTTATACCTGTTGTTAATTCTTCAAAATTACCATTTCTAAAATAGTCATAAATATTAGATATTTTTTTACGTGTTTCAAAATAAAATTCCCCAACATTATTTTTATATCCTGAATAATAGCCCTCTGATAAATTATCTTTGTGTAGTTGAAATCTTAAATAGCCACCTAGAACATATTCATTAATAATTGGTGATTCATATATTGAATTATTGGTAATTTGACCATATCTATCATTTTTCATGATTGGAACAAAAACATTATCGTTACATTTAATTATTACTTTAGTTTCATTTAATTTGTTAAAATTTTCCAAGTTAATAGTTAGTTTTATTTCTTCTCCAACATCATACGAAATTTTATTGAATATTAAATGTACTTTTGTTGTGCTATTTGCATATGCAGTTTTTCGATACAATAAAGAAAGAAAGATTAAAACCATGATTGTAGTTAATTTAATTATTTTTTTATTCATATTTTTCACCTCTATTTCATATATTATATAAAATTGTTTTATAGAAAAAGCACGAAAAAAGGTATATGACATTACCTTTTTATTACTATGTACTTAATACATGCAATTTTTCATTTTTAGATTGTGTTTTTATGATTTAATACACTCTAAAATGCTTGTATTTTCAAACCTAAAATAACGTGAAAAAGAGAAACTTAGTCAAGTTTCTCCTTTTAAATTCTAATTTTTTATAATTTTCTTGGTTGTTATGATAATCTTTTTATTAGATTTTCATATCCAGCATACATTGATTTTGTCATTTTAAAGGCATCTTCAATTGGGGTTGCTACAACTTTATTATCAAAAATACCCATGCATAAGCCACCTCTACCTGCTACTAGTTCTTCTACAGCTGCAGCACCTAGACGGCTGGCAAGATTTCTATCGTATGCAGTTGGACATCCACCACGTTGAATGTGGCCAAGTACTGTTGCTCTTGCACTATATCCTGAATGTTCTTCAATCTTTTTCGCAAGTTCATGAACATCAGTGATGTGTTCAGTAATTATAATAATGATGTGTCTACGATTTTCTTCTTTATATTTTTTACACATATCAATTACTGTTGGAAGATCAAAACCAGTTTCTGAGGTTATAACCATATCAGCACCACCGGCAAGAGCAGACGCAAATGCTATGTCTCCACAATAACGGCCCATTACTTCAACTATTGAACATCTTTGATGAGAGTTACAAGTATCACGTAATTTATCAATTGCATCTAATGCTGTGTTTACAGCAGTATTAAAGCCAATTGTATACTCAGTTGATGCAATATCATTGTCAATGGTTCCAGGAAGACCAATGCAATTTAAGCCCATTCTACTCATTCTTAAAGCTCCATGATATGTACCATCTCCACCGATTGTTACTAAGGCATCGATTCCAAGTTTTCTTAGGTTATCTATTCCTATTTGGGTAACTTCAGGAGAAGCAAATTCTTTTAATCTAGCAGAACCTAAGATAGTACCACCTCTATTAATGATATCCGTAACTGAAGAACGATCCATCTTAACAATGTTACCTTCAACTAGACCGCGGTATCCGTCATATATTCCGTATACGTCAATACCAAAGTTTAGTGCTGTTCTAACAACGGCACGAATAGCAGCGTTCATTCCAGGAGCATCACCACCAGAAGTTAATACACCGATTGATCTTATTTGTTTTTTAGGATCTTTTGTCTCCATATTTATTCCTCCTAACCCTACTAATTTTTTTCCTTAACTATTATACTAAATTTGTTACAAAAAATAAACTTATTCGCTTTTATTTGACAGGTTTTAGTCCCCAAATACGATCTGCATATTCTTTTATACTACGATCTGCAGCAAATCTTCCTGCTTCACTAATATTAACAAGTGACATTTTGTTGAATTTTAACTTGTCTTGGTAAGTAGTATCCATCTTCTGATAAACTTCCATATAGCTTTCGAAATCCGCAAGACACATATATTGGTCTGCTATACCATTACTTGTTAATAGGTAGTCCGCAATATTTTCAAAACTCTTTCCCGCAAATCCTTTTTTAAGACTTGCTATTATTTTTCTAATTTCACTATTATTATTGTAATAATATGTTGAATTATATCCATGTTTCCATAGTTCATCTACTTCTTTGGCAGTCATACCAAAAATAAAGATGTTATCATCACCAACGGCATCACAAATTTCAACATTGGCTCCATCCATCGTACCAAAAGTTATGGCACCATTAATCATAAACTTCATGTTACCAGTTCCACTTGCTTCTTTTCCGGCTAATGATATTTGTTCACTAATTTCACTAGCTGGCATTAATTTTTCAGCTAGAGTTACACAATAGTCTTCAACAAACACTACATTAAGTTTCTTTTTAATTTCTGGATGCATTTCAATATCACGCGAAATATAATTAATTAATTCAATAATTTCTTTAGCACGGTAATATCCTGGTGCTGCTTTCGCTCCAAAAATGAAGGTTTGAGGGGTTACATCTAAGTTGGGATTTTCTTTTAATTTATTGTATAAACTAATTATCTTTAAAACATTTAACAATTGTCTTTTATATTCATGAAGTCTTTTAACTTGCACATCAAATCTTGTGTATGGGTCAATTATTATGCCTTGTTTACGATAAATTGAATTAACAAAATCACATTTATTTAGATATTTAATTTTCCCTAATTCTTCTAAAACTTTTTCATCATCTTCATATTTTCTAAATTCCTTCAAGTGACTCGCATCTTTATACCAAGATGTTCCAATTGAATCATTCAAAAGAGCCGATAAACGTGGATTAGATTGATGAAGCCATCTACGATGAGCAATACCATTGGTTACGTTTGTAAATTTATTTGGTGTCATTTCATAGAAATCTTTAAAGATACTATTTTTAATAATATCACTATGTAGGGCCGATACTCCATTAACAGTATGGCTTGCAACAACACTTAAATTAGCCATCCTAACTCTACCATTTCCCACAATAGCCATACGATTGATTTTATTCCAATCATTTGGATTAAGTTTTTGAATTTCTAAAACATAACGACGATTGATTTCATAAATAATGCTGATAATACGTGGAAGTGTTCTAGCAAGTAAAGCTTCATCCCAAGTTTCAAGGGCTTCTGCTAAAACGGTATGATTGGTATAAGCTAAACACTTAGTCACAACATCCCATGCTTCATCCCAGCCAAAGCCGTGTTCATCCATTAATAAACGCATTAGTTCTGGCACACAAAGAGCAGGATGCGTATCATTAATATGGATTGCGGCATAGTCTGGTAAAGTGTGTAAATCTCCATATCTTTTAACATGATCATTTACAATATTTTGCATGGAAGCACTTACTAAGAAATATTGTTGTTTAAGTCTTAGTGTCTTTCCTTCCGAGTGATCATCCGATGGATAAAGAACCTTTGATATTAACTCAGCTTTAGCATTTTCTTCCATTGCGGTGAAGTAATCACCTTGTGAGAATGACTTCATGTCAAATTCAGTTGCGTTACGAGCTCTCCACAAACGAAGGGTTGAAATAGCATCACTACCACCACCTGAAATTAATAAGTCATATGGCATTGCTTCTACTACCTTATCATCATGGTATTCAACCTTCATTTTTCCATCTACATATTTTTCACTAATCCATCCACCAAAATGAACCTTTAATGCTCTATCACTACGGGGAACAAGCCACACTTCTCCCCCTGGTAGCCATACATCTGGCATTTCAGTTTGCCATCCATTTACTATTTTTTGTTTAAATAAGCCATATTCATAACGAATTGAGAATCCTGTAGCGGGGTACGCTAAAGATGCAAGGGAATCCATATAACATGCAGCAAGACGTCCTAATCCACCATTACCAAGTCCTGCATCATTTTCTTGTTCATAAACATCATCTAATTCAATTCCATAATCTTTAAGAACTTTGGCATATTTGTCAACAATTCCTAAGTTATAAAGATTTGTTTTTAGACTACGACCTACTAGAAATTCCATACATAAATAATAAACACGTTTAGCTTTTTGTTCTTTAACTTTTCTATTATATTGTTTTTTCTTTTCTAGTAAGATATCTACTACCGTCATACTTACAGCTTTATATATTTGGTCTATACTTGCGTCTTGAGGAGAAACCCCAAAATAGTTGGAAAGTTTATCTTCAAGACGTTTTTTCACATCATGTGTTTCTACTGCTCCTGTTGTCATTTCATTACCTTTCTATCCAAATAGCATTAACTATTTAGAATTTTATCATACATTGAAACATATTTCTTAGCACTACTGCTCCATCCAAAATCAACATTCATTGTCTTTCCGACTTTCTCGTTCCAAGTAGGTTGATGATAATCATTCACAGCTCTTCTAATCATGTTTAACATATCATGATAATCCATTCCTGTAAAAGTATAACCATTTCCATTTGTTTTACTATAATCAATAATACTATCTTTTAATCCACCTGTTTCTCTAACCATTGGGATTGCACCATAACGTGCTGCTATCATTTGTGATAAGCCACAAGGTTCAGACGCTGATGGCATTAAGAATAAATCAGCAGATCCATAAATCTTACGTGATAAATCTTGATTAAATGCAATAACTGCTCTAAATTTATTATGATATTTAACTTCCATATCTTTTAAGTATCCTTCATAATATGGATCACCAGTACCAAGAATTACAAGTTGAATATTCATTTTCATAAGTTCGTTAAAGCCTGCTTTAATAAATTCTAAACCTTTATGTCCAACAAGTCTTGTTACCATTCCAATCATTGGAACACTTTCATCAACTGGTAAATTTAACATTTTTTGTAATTCAACTTTATTTAGACTTTTACTTGTAAAATCATTACGATCATAATTTGCGAATAAAGCTTTATCCTTGGCTGGATTATAAAAGTTTTTATCAATACCATTTAAAATACCAACTAATTTATTTTCGGCCTTAATTCGGTTAATTTCATCTTCTAAGCCATGAGCATACTCAGGTGTACAAATTTCTTCTGCGTAACTTGGACTAACGGTTGTCACATAGTTTGCGGCTTCCATTGCACCTTTCATAATATTGATTGAACCACGATATTCAAAAATGTATGCATCATTAATAGAGATACCAAATACATCTTCAATAATATCATCATCAAATGAGAATAAGCCTTGATACTCAATGTTATGAATAGTAAATATTGTTTTAACATTCATTAAACGAACATCACCATAATATAAAGTACGTAAATAAATTGGTACGAGACCTGTTTGCCAATCATGAACATGAATAATATCTGGCACTTCATCTAAGTATAGCATTACTTCGATTGCGGCTTTACTGAAATATGCAAAACGTTCACCATCATCAAAATATCCATATAGATTATCACGTTTAAAGTAATATTCATTATCGATAAAGTAATACTTTACATTTTTTTCTTCATACTTGAAAATACCACAATATTGTTTACGCCATGATAGATTAACGGTAGTTTGTCCAACATAGACAAGTTTATTACGATACTTTTCATTTATTTTTGAATAATATGGTAAGATTACGGTAAGTTCATATTCGCCTTTAGTTTGTTTAGCAATACGTAAAGGAAGTGAACCCACAACATCGCCTAAACCGCCTGATGCGATAAATGGTTGACATTCAGAAGCGATAAATGTAATCTTTTTAACTGTTTGTTCTTTACTATTCATATATAAATATCCTCCTAGATAGAAAATTATTCTTTATTATTTTTTTTCATTAACTGATTATTATACCATCGCATTTTTACTTAAATAGTATGGTATTTTTTCACATCCTGCAAGATGATTACGATCTCTAATCGCAACATTCTTATCCGTAATTACACATTCTAATGTTACATTATTACCTGTAATAGTATCTTGCATTAAAATTGAGTTTTTAATTACAGTTCCTTTACCAACTTTTACACCTCTAAAAAGAATGCTATTGATAACGGTTCCTTCAATTTCACATCCATCAGCGATAAAACTATTTTCAACTTTAGCATCATTTCCATATCTTGTTGGAGCTGAGTCTCTAACCTTAGTGTAGATGTGGTGATCTTCTTGTTCAAAAATAGCTTTACGAATACTTGGATCAAGTAGTTTCATATTATTTTTGTAATAGTCTTCCATTGAAGTAATTGGTAAATAAATTCCTGTATATTTATATCCATATACTTTTAAACTAGATATATTATTTAATATTATGTCTCTTTCAAAGTTATTCAAACCTAATGAAATAGCTTCATCAACTGCACTTTGTAAAAGACGACGGCTCATAACCCAAACATTAATACCAACTTTAGCATTTTTGCCTTCATCTGATGTTAATGTGCCTTTAGTAATTCTTCCATTTTCTAAAATCTCAAAACTCATATGATTTTTAAGTGTACTTGGAACTGTGCATTCTTGATATAGCACTGTAATATCAGCTTGTTTTTCAAGATGTTCATTAATTACTTTTTCAAAATCAATAACATTAACGCTATCACAGTCCATTAAAACGATAATATCATCTTTAACTTTTGAGATAAAACCTCTAATTGTTTTTAAGGCTTCTAAGCGATTAGTATAAAGGAAATCACTCTTATAGTTACTAAATGGTGGAAAAATTGTTAAGCCCCCATTACGACGTGATAAGTCCCAATCTTTACCTGAACCCACATGGTCCATTAATGATTGATAATTCTTTTGTGCTATTACCGCAACATTAACGATGTCGGCACAAACAATATTAGAAAGAGCAAAGTCAATTAAACGATAACGTCCTCCAAATGGTAAGGAAGCAGTTGTTCTTTTACGGGTTAACTCATCTAACATTTCATTTTGTAAATTCGCAAAAATAATACCTGCAGCGTTCATCTTATTTCTCCTTTCTAACGTCGTGTTCAATATTAGAGCCTGCTTCAACAATTGCACCTGCATCAACTTTAACATCACGGCCTATAACCGCAATTTTAACGCCTTCTGCTTTTTCAGCTCCTACTATGGCTTTTTTACCAATTATAACATTTTCATCAATAATACTATAATTAATCTTCGCACCTTTTTCAATTGTAACATTTGAGAAAATTACGCTATCTTTAACTACAGCACCTTTTTCAATTACTACCTTAGAGCCAATTGTACTATTAATAACTGTACCTTCAACCTTAGCTCCACCAGTAATTAGTGAATTAACAATTTTAGCATCTTCACCAATATATTGTGGTTCAATACCAATATTACGAGAATGAATTTTCCAATGTGGATTATAGATATCAAATTTAGGGTGTTCACCAATTAAATCTTGGTTGGCTTCCCATAAACTATCAATTGTACCAACATCTTTCCAGTATCCTTTAAACGGATAGGCTACCATCTTTTCACCGGCATTTAACATATTAGGAATAATATTTTTGCCAAAGTCATTTTGTGATTTAGGATCTTCATTATCCGCTTTTAAGTATTCTACAAGTTTTTCTTTTTTGAAAATATAAATTCCCATTGAAGCTTTATTACTCTTTGGCACTTTTGGTTTTTCTTCAAATTCTACAATACGATTATTCTCATCAGTATTCATAATACCAAAACGGCTGGCCTCACTTAGTGGCACTTCAAGTACCGCAATAGTACAGTCCGCATTATTTTTAATATGATACTCTAACATTTTGTTATAGTCCATTTTATAAATATGGTCTCCTGATAAGATTAAAACATGTTCAGGATTATATTTTTCAATATAACCAATATTTTGAAAAATAGCATTAGCTGTGCCTTTATACCAGTCCATACGATCTTTAGCTTGATAAGGTGGTAAGATTTGAACTCCACCATATGTACGGTCTAGATCCCAAGGTTGACCATTACCAATATATTCATTTAAGATTAGTGGTTGATACTGAGTAAGTACCCCAACAGTATCAATATTTGAATTTACACAATTTGATAAAGTGAAATCAATAATTCGATATTTCGCACCAAATGATACGGCTGGTTTAGCAACCTTTGTGGTAAGTGCGTATAAACGGCTTCCTTGACCACCAGCTAATAACATTGCAATACATTTTTTACTATTATACATATTCTATTTTACCTTTCTTAATATTATTCCTGAACTATATGGTATTGATATCACTAGTTCATTATTCTCTACTTTATATTTTTGGCCTTTTAAGTGGTGAGTACCACCATATTCTTCATCATCACTCGCAAGTATAATTTCATACTCACCATTTTCTACGCCTGAAATTTTATAGTCAAACCACATATTAAATGAGAAGTTTAGGATAACTAGCATCTCTTCACCTTGTGACATTCTTGCATATGCTAAAACATTTCGTGTATTATCATTTACAACTAACCATTTAAAGCCATCCCAATTATAATCATTCTCATATAAAGCAATTGATGTTTTATATAAATTATTTAAATGCTCATTATATTTTTGAAGTCCTTGATGTTGGGGATATTGTAAAACTGACCAATCAATTTCACGATCTTCATTCCATTCTCTAAATTGTCCTATTTCTCCCCCCATAAATAATAATTTTTTACCAGGGTGTGTCATCATATAGGTAAGATAAGCTTTAAGACCTGCAAATTTTTGTTCATATGAACCAGGCATTTTATTGATTAATGATCCTTTCATATGCACAACTTCATCATGACTAAGTGGTAAGATATAGTGTTCACTATAAATGTAAGTCATTTGGAATGTTAATTTATCATGATGATACTGACGATATATTGGATCATCTTTAATGTAAGATAAAGTATCATTCATCCATCCCATATTCCATTTATAATCAAATCCTAATCCCCCATACTCAGTAGGTACTGTAATCTTAGGGTATGCGGTGGATTCTTCAGCAATCATTAAAACCTCAGGATAGGCTTGATGAATTGCATCATTACATTTCTTTAAGAAGGCTACTGCTTCTAGATTAATATTAGTGCCAAAACTATTTGGATGCCATTCACCATCATTTTTACCATAATCTAGATAAAGCATTGCAGCTACCGCATCCATTCTAATTCCATCAATATGAAATTTTTTTACAAAAAACATGGCATTTGATACTAAAAAACTTTGGACTTCACATCTTCCATAATCAAAGCATCTAGTACCCCAACCCTTATTTTCCTTTCTTGTTTCATCACTTGGTTCATAAACATTATCACCATCAAAATCAATAAGTCCATGACTATCTTTCGTAAAATGTCCGGGAACCCAGTCTAAAATTACTCCTAAGCCCTTATTATGACATATATTTATAAATTCCATAAAATCACTAGGAGTCCCATATCTAGAGGTTACAGAGTAATACCCAGTAACTTGATAGCCCCATGAAGGGTCATATGGATATTCTGATATTGGTAATATTTCAATATGCGTATATCCCATTTTCACCGCGTAATCACTTAACTCATGGGCTGTCTTAATATAATCGAAAGTCTCACCATCATGATATTTTCGCCAAGAACCTAAATGAACTTCATAAATGTTGATAGGAGCATGATAATTTTGAACATTCTTTCTATTTTTCATCCACTTTTCATCAGTAAATTTGTATTTATCTATATCATATACTTTAGATGCTCGTTTTGGTCTAAGTTCACTATGAAAAGCATAGGGATCACTTTTCATAATTACTTTACCAGTTCGAGATGTTATCGCATATTGATAACAATCATATTCTTTAACATTCTTAATTACTACCTCATATAAACCTTCGGCGGTAATTTTATTCATGATATTCTTTGTTTTATCCCAAGCATTGAAATCACCAACCACACTAACACTTCTAGCATTTGGAGCCCACACTCTAAATGTTGTTTCTGTCGGTGTGTAATGTGAACCTAATAGATCATATGCTTCAGCACTTGTGCCTTGGTGAAAGTAATAAATACCTTGATCATTCATGCGATATCACCCCATTTTCTAAATTTATTATACCACATCTTTCATTTTTTTGCATATGTTTTAATTATTAACTTGTAATTGCTTCTTTTTTTAGACAAAATAACCATCATTTTTTATTTTTTAATTAATGATTATTTCCTATAAATAAATTACAATAAACAAAAAATCCTAATTATCTTAGGATTCTTTTATTATGATTCTATGTTTGTTTAATGATTATATCAATTTATAGCACTAGCACTTTCACATAAGAATAATTCTAAATATTTTTTTATTTTAACTTTTCTCTTACTTTCATAAGAATATTTCCCAGTAAGTTTTGACCTCTCCATTTTGTTTTATCAAAACGATTTGGATCATTCATCGATAACCCAATTCCCCATATTAAATCTTTTACGGCGCATTCTGCTAACACCGCATCTTTAGTAGCCATTAATTGTTTTTTTAAGGCATTGTTTTGTGAAAATTTTGCTAGTGAAGCATCAAAAACAACTTCTTCACGCATCATTTTCCAAACGTTATCATCGTAATTTGAAACTGAACGTCCAAGTGATTTTATTAAGGCAACATCATTTGTCTCCATTATTTGTTTTTTAATGGTGTCATCTTTAAAGCAAATTGCCTTTTGATACATCATATATTGTTCAACCGACGAAAACTCTTTACCATTAATAACAAAAGAAGAAAGGTACCAATTGCTTAAAAAACCATTTTCTTCATCTGGATTATGGAAACAAATAATTTCCATCATACTTCACCTACTTTTTTTACTGCTAATTCAAGTTCTAAATCATGTAAGCCAGGATATGCTTTTTTTAAAAAAGCTACGGGAATCTTTTTTACAAGTTCTCTACTTTTAACATCATAATACCACTGATAATAAGCATAGAACTCACCTATCCATTCAGGTAAAAAGCCTTTAAGTGATTTACCTTTTTTAGGCTTATAACCATCAGTTTTAACAAAGTACTCCCATAACGTTTTATAATCCATTGTGTTAACATAGGCTTGACCTTCATCAATAGCTTTTCTTGTACTACTTTCCATATATTGAATTATAAAGTCCTCGATATCACAATCAGGGTATTGGAAAGATACAAAATCAAAAAGTTTTCCTTGACTATCCACTACATCAGTTAAATATTCCTCTGCATATGCTCTCATAAGTCACTCCTTAAAAAGCGTGCTAAACACTTTTTCAACTTTATTTTCATCCGAATCAATCAAATCACGCATATTTTTGCGTGCTTCTATATCTCTAGAATTATATTTTTCATTAAACTCATCGTAATCAACCGGTAAAATGGAATCTGGAATCTCTTTCAATTTTGCATATGCCTTCTCAGTCTTTATGCAATATTGAATCCCCAAACCTCCTAAAGATAACATTTTTTCAAGAATATCAATGTCAATATTATCCCGAACAAATTCTTTCGCGATAAAGAAATATGACGCATTTGCTCTCCACCCTTTAATCACATCATACTCACTTATGTCTATACCATATTTCTCAATAAACTTCTTTGCGAGTATGTGATAACGTTTAGAATCAGAGGCATCTCTATGCTTCATAAGTTCTGCAAGCCAAGAAAGCACATTAGTTTTTGTAAAATCAAAAATTTTAAGCCCTTCCGTGTCAAGTTCATATTTGTGTACCCAACCGTTATGTTCATTAGGACGACAAACAGCCCATTCTTTTGCAAGTTCTATATTTTCTGATAGATAAAATCCTTTTCCATAATCATGTTTTTCGTCACCCAATCCAAAAGTGGTTGTTATAACTTTATTTAAAGAGCCATGATATAATATAATTTTTGACATTTTTCTTTCCTCCTAACACCACATTTACTCAAGGAGAATTTTCACACTTACACTAATTAAATAGCGCTAAAATTGTTGAACTAGTTTTGTATGTGAAAAACATTTTTCTTTTTATCATCAACACACAATTCACAACAATCTTCCAAACTCAATGCTAATCTCATTAAATATAGTATAGCATTTTTTATATGTTTTGTCGATATTTTTGAAAAATTTTTCAAAAATTACTCATTATTTATTATTTGAATATCATGATATTCAAAAAATCCTAATTATCTTAGGATTCTTTTACATAACATTTATTTTTTGCTTTTTTCTTTTCTTCGTTTATCGTTAATGATATCCATCTCTTTTGAAGTAATTAAAGTACAATTATTTTCTTTAGCCCAGTTTATACAACCATTAATAACTAGTTTCAAAAATGGCCTTGGTACTTTTACTAATTTCATTAGTGCATCATCAGAAAATTTGATTTTATCATCAGCTCTTGATGCGGCATAACGAACAGAGGTTAAGTCAACTTCACGTTTAGGTACTTTTTCAGGTTTTGGAGTACGGAAAGCAGAACACCAAAAATTAGTAGAATCACGATATCCCCAATTAGTAGGAAGTGGGCAAAAATTATGGGTGTTAACTCCATTAATTAAAGCATCATAGTATTTATCTTTTACTAAAATGCGATCAATTTTAAGGATGAAATGAGCACCATATTTTGAGGTAATACCATTAAAATTATGATATGGGCCATCGTATTCTTCTTTTATTTCATCATCACTTGCATTATCCAATTCACTGACCCAAGTACATTCGAAAGCTTGTAAGGCCTCACTTATTATTTTAGGATAGTTATGATTTGGATCTTCATCTTGAGAAATTGAAGTTTCAACATTAAATTTGAAATCTTTCATTTTTTCTTCAGGTGTATCTCCGGGATAACCTAAACGAACATGTTCTTTAAAGATTTGTTTAGAATATGGTAAAAAATTAATTGTACATTTTCCACTTCTTAAAATGCCTTTACAAGTGTTAGAACTATTACGGCATTCAAGAATCATTGCGTAGTAATCTTTACCTGCTATATAATAAGGAAAGCACAAAGAATACGCACCAAAACTAGTATTTCCATTTTCATCTAGTGTTCCCACAAGAGTAAGTGGCATTGGAAAAAAAGATGATGTTTGATAAAAATTATCAACTATTCTTATATTTTTAAAGTTTTTCATAATATCACCTACTTAATAAACATTGCATCACCAAATGAGAAAAAGCGATATTCCTTATCAACTGCTTCTTTATATGCTCTCATGATATTATCTTTTCCCGCAAGAGCACTTACAAGCATTACAAGGGTTGATTTAGGTAAATGAAAATTTGTGATTAAAGCATCTATTGCTTTAAACTCATAAGGTGGATAAATAAAGATACTTGTATCTTCACAAGTTTCTACAAACTTGCCATATTTGTTGTAAATACTTTCAAGCGTTCTGGTTGAAGTTGTACCAACACTAATGATACGCTTATGATCTAATTTTGCTTGATTTAAAATATCAGCAGTTGCTTGGTCCATATGATATGTTTCACTATGCATATGATGGTCTTCTACTGTTTCGGTTGTTACAGGTCTAAAAGTGCCTAGGCCTACATGTAAAGTAATGTAACACACCGTAACCCCTTTTTGTTTTAATTCTTCAAGCATTTCTTTTGTGAAATGGAGCCCTGCTGTTGGTGCTGCAGCACTTCCATATTCTTTCGCATAAACCGTTTGATATCTATCACCATCATCTAATTTTTCATGAATATAAGGAGGAAGTGGCATCATTCCAATTTTTTCAAGAATTTCAATGAAGATTCCATCATACATCATTTCAAAAGTTCGTTCACCATCTGGCCCAACTCCGATACATTTAGCTTTAAGGATTCCTCCATTAAAGGAAATTATGGTGCCCTCTTTAACTCTTTTAGCTGGTCTAGTTAGGGTTTCCCATACATTTGGTCTAATCTCTTTTAATAGTAATACTTCAATCCATGCTTTTGTGTCTTCTTTTTCGCCATAAATTCTTGAAGGTAATACTTTTGTATCATTTAAAACTAAAACATCATTATCTGTTAACATACTAGTTAAGTCATAAAAATGTTTGTGTTCTATTTCTCCCGTTTTTTTGTCAAGTACTAATAATCTTGAATTACTTCTTTTTTCAAGAGGAGTTTGAGCAATTAGTCTTTCGGGTAAATAATAATCAAATTCTTCTAGTTTCAAAACATTCCACCTCTTTTAATTCCTAAATGTTCATATGTTTTTTCAGTAGCAACTCTACCACGATGGCTTCTAACAATGTAACCTTCTTGAAGTAAGTATGGTTCGTTAACATCTTCTAGAGTTACTGCTTCTTCTGAAATAGTTGATGCTAGTGCTTCAATTCCCGCAGGTCCTCCATTAAAACGTTCAACTAAGCACTTTAGATACTTACGGTCGGTGATGTCAAGTCCACCTTTATCGATGTTCATTTTATTTAAAGCATAATCAGTTATTTCTTTAGTAATATGTGTTAATCCCTCATATTGAGCAAAATCTCTAATTCGTCTAAATAAACGATTGGCAATACGCGGAGTTCCCCGTGATCTTCTTGCAAGTTCTACTACCGCATCATCATCTATCGAAAATGAGAAAATTGATGATGTTCTCTTAATGATTGTTCCTAGTTCTTCTGCTGTGTAATACTTCAATTGATGAACGATTCCAAAACGATCTCGCATTGGAGCGGTTAAATCACCAAATCTAGTGGTCGCCCCTACCAAAGTAAATGGAGGAAGATCAATTCTAAGCGTCATCGCATTAGTGTCTTTGCCCATTACAATGTCAATCGCATAATCTTCCATTGCGGAATAAAGAATTTCTTCAATTACTTTAGGAATACGGTGAATTTCATCGATAAATAAAATATCACCTGGTTCAAGTGATGAAAGAATAGAGGCAAGATCACCTGGACGTGATAAAGCAGGTCCGGTTGTTACTTTTAAGTTTGTTTTCATTTCATTCGCAATGATATTAGCAAGTGTTGTTTTACCAAGTCCTGGAGGACCATAAAGTAAAACATGGTCTAGACTTTCACCACGGTCACGAGCCGTTGAAATGAAAACTTTCATCATTTCTTTAATTTCATCTTGTCCAATATATTCGCTTAAATATTTCGGACGTAAGGTGACTTCAAGTTCATCACCATCAATTTGTTTTTTATCCATTATATTTTCCAAAAAAGTCACCCTTTCTTTTTGCAATAAATCTAATTTTGTGCTATAATACACGTAATAAGAGGTGTATTATGTATAGTTATTTTAAAGGTCAAATCACAGAAGTTTGTGCTACACACATTACTATTGAATGTTATGGGGTTGGTTACTTAGTTAAAGTCCCTAATCCCTATCAATTTGAAAAAGATAGTAGCACCACTATTTATGTATATCAAAATGTTCGTGAAGATGCCATTGAACTTTATGGTTTTGGAACCATCGAAGAAAAGCAAATGTTTATTAGTTTAATTAGTGTTAAAGGTTTAGGACCAAAAGGAGCCCTTGCGATTCTTGCTTCTAGTACGATTAGTGAAATTGTTCAAGCACTTGACGATAGTAATGCTAAATATTTTTGTAGTTTCCCAGGAATTGGTAATAAACTCAGTCAACAGATCATTCTTGACTTAAAAGGTAAAGTTAACTTTACAGCAGATGATACCACTAAATCTAATAGTGAAAAATTAGAAAATGTGGGTATCGCTCTTAAATCTTTAGGTTATAGTAATGTTGAAATTAAAAATGTTACTAAGAAATTAGTAATTGATGATTCAACTGAGCTAAAAGATGCGGTAAAGCAAGCATTACGCTTATTAAAAAAGATTTAGTCATCTATTACATTATACACTAAATTGGTATTTTTTTAAACTTATTTACAACAAGAAAAACTATATGATAAATTAGGTTTGTTTCTAATTTACCATATAGTTTTTTTACCATTTTTTCTTTTCTTTACTATGATCGTGATTCTTTTTACGTTCTTCAACCATTTGGGCAAACCATTCTACCATTTTAGGATCATAATGAGAGAAGAAACAACTTGTATTAGTATCTAATTTTTTAATTTCATTCATATCATCAAGGGATAATTCAAAATCAAATACATTAAAGTTTTGAATCATTCTATCTTTATGAGTTGATTTAGGTAAAACGATAATATCTCTTTGAATGGCCCATCTAAGCATTACTTGAGCTGGAGTTTTACCATACTTATTTCCAATTTTTTCAAGGGTAGGATTAGTAAATAATCCCCCTCTTCCTTCACCAAATGATGCCCACGCTTCATGTTGAACATTATATTTTCTCATCCATTCATTGTCGACATCTCTTTGGAAAAGAGGATGAGTCTCGATTTGATTTACCATTGGTTTAATTCTTGCAAAACTACAAATATCAACTAAACGATCAGGGTAAAAGTTAGATACTCCAATTGCCTTAATTTTACCGGTTTCATATATTTCTTCAAGGGCACGCCAAGCCCCATAGTAATCACCAAATGGTTGATGTAAAAGCATTAAATCAATATATTCAAGTCCTAACTTTTTTAAAGATTCTTCAACTGATTTTTTGCATTCTTCATAACCATAATGTTCAATCCATACTTTAGATGTAATAAATAAATCTTCTCTTTTTATTCCTGATTTTTTTATAGCTTTTCCTACTTCTTCTTCATTAAAGTAGGCTTGAGCAGTATCAATAAGACGATATCCTACTTCTAAAGCATCTAAGACACATCTTTCACACTCATCTTTAGATACTTGATAAACACCATATCCTATGATAGGCATTTTTATGCCATTTGTTAATGTTACATATTTCATTTTGTTTTTCCCCCTAAATATTCTATATGAGCTTTTACACTTTTATTTAATAATCCATCCACAAAATTAATGTTTGGATCTATTAATCTTAAATCTCTTAGTGAATTAGTCATATAAGTATAATCATTAGTATAACTGTTATTGTATTTCATACTATCATTATATAATTTAACTGACTAACAGTCAATTAAATTTCGCTATAAAAAAGACTTCCTAAATACGGAAGCCTCCTTTATTCTTTCCTTTACCTTTTTTAGTCTTCATCTTAGGCATTGGCATTGGTGCTTGACCTTTTGACATTTTTTCCATTTGGTCTTCATCCATTTTCGACATGCTTTCCATTTGTTTTTTCATATCTTCAAAACGTTTAGTCAAGTTGTTGATTTCTTGATATGTTCTACCTGAACCATTGGCAATTCTAGATTTACGTGAATGACTCTTATTAATTAAGTCTGGATTTTTTCTTTCTTCTTTAGTCATTGAACCAATGATAGCTTCAATGAAAACAAATTGTTTATCATCAATATTAAGGTTTCTTATTTTAGAACCAATTCCTGGAATTAAACCAAGTAAACCTTTTAATGAACCCATTTTTTTAATTGTTTTAATTTGATCTAAGAAATCATTATAATTAAACAAACCTTTTTGAATTCTTTCAGCAAGTTTCATGGCATCATCTTCATCAATATTTGCGGTTGCTTTTTCAATGAATGATAATACATCACCCATACCAAGGATACGTTTAGCCATACGATCAGGGTGGAATACTTCAAGTTGATCTAGTTTTTCACCCATACCGACAAACTTAATTGGGATATTAGTCATATATCTAATTGATAAAGCAGCACCACCACGAGTGTCACTATCAAGTTTAGTTAGTAAGCATCCGGTAACATCTAATTTATCATGGAAGGTTGATGCAACGTTAACAGCATCTTGACCAGTCATCGCATCAATTGTTAATAAGATTTCATCAGGATGAGCTATTTCTTTAATATCAACTAACTCTTGCATTAAGGCTTCATCGATTTGTAAACGACCAGCGGTATCAATAATTACTAAATTAAAGTTATTTAATCTTGCGTATTCTAAGGCTTTTTTAACTATTACTTGAGGTTTAGTTAAGATTCCCATTTGGAATACTTCTATGTCAAGTTGTTTACCAAGTTGTACCAATTGATTGATTGCGGCAGGACGATAAACGTCAGCAGCAACAAGTAATGGTTTTAAGTTGTTATTCTTACGTAAATATAATGCGAGTTTACCAGCATGAGTTGTTTTACCACTACCTTGTAAACCGGCCATAAGGATGACACTTGTACCTGATTTTTTCAAATTAATTGGAACGGCTTCTTCGCCCATTAATTTTACTAGTTCTTCATAAACTATTTTAACAACTTGATCACCAGGTGTAAGAGACTTCATAACTCTTTCACCTAAGGCTTTTTCTTTTATATCCGCGATAAATTGTTTTACTATTTTATAGTTAACATCGGCTTCAAGTAGAGAGACTCTAATCTCCCGCATTGCCTCATCTATATCTTTTTCATTAATTTTGCCACGACCAGTTAAACGTCTAAGCGACATTTGAATTCGATCGGATAAACTCTCAAATGGCATACACTACTCCATTTCTCTAATTTCTTCAATGATTTTTAAACCATCTTCATTAGTACATTTTTCTAATTTTTTTAAGTATTCTTCTAACTTTAAATCAAATTCATAAAGTTTTAATTTCTTTTCATATTCTTCTAACTTATCGGTTACTTTTTTTAAAGTATCCCAAACTGCATTTCGACTAACCTCAAGGTTTTCAGCTATTTCACTAAGGCTATAGTCTTCTTCATAGTAACTTGAAAAGATGCTTTGTTGTTTGTCAGTTAGTAATGTTTTATAATAACCATATAGGGTATTATAATAATCTTTCTTTTCTAAATCATTCATCTTCATCATCTTCACTCGCAATAAATAATCCACCAATATAATCTTCTAAATCAAAATACTCAAGGTCTTCCATTTTTTCGCCAAGACCTACCATTTTAATAGGAATATTATATTTATCTCTTATCGCAAGGACAATTCCACCTTTACTTGTGCCATCAAGTTTAGTAAGGATAACACCAGTAATATTTGTTACCTCCATAAAGGCTTCAGCTTGAGATAAACCATTTTGACCTGTTGTTGCGTCAATAACAAGTAATGTTTCTTGTGGGCCATTTTCAACTTCACGAGAAATTACTTTATTCATTTTTTCAAGTTCTTTCATTAGGTTTACTTTATTTTGAAGTCTTCCGGCTGTGTCACATAATAAAACATCATATTTTTCAGCTTTGGCTTTTATGATTGCATCATAAATTACACTTGATGGATCAGATCCACTTACCTTTGTTACAATATCAACACCAATGCGATCAGCCCATACTTGAAGTTGATCAATAGCACCTGCTCTAAATGTATCTCCCGCTGCAAGTAAAACTTTCTTTCCTTGGTTCTTTAGTCTATATGCTATTTTCGCAATCGTAGTTGTTTTACCAACGCCATTAACACCAACAAATAAAAAGACTGATAATCCGTTAGGATTAATATTTAAATTATTGTTAACAAGTTCATTTTTTAAATAAAGTTCAAACATTTTATCAACAATAATAGGTTGTAGTTCCATTGCATTTTTTACATTTTTTACACGTTCATCTTCTTTTAATGCATCAATAAAATCAAGTGTAGTTTCAACACCAATATCAGCCATAATAAAAGCATCAGTTAAATCATCAAATAAATCTTCTGTTACTTCATTATATCCTGATAGTACGGCTTTTAGTTTACCTAATAAGCCTTTTCTTGTTTTTTTCATTCCTATATTATACTTTTTAGATTTATCATCTTTAGGTTTCTTTTTAAGAAAATCAAATAGCCCCATATATGGCACCTCTACTTTCTAATGTATTATACTATATTATTCATATTTTTTCAAGAATTTGGAAAAGAAAAAAGTCCTTTAATACCATTTATATTAAAGAACTTTCATGTATAATGATATCATAAAATTATTGACAAAACAAAATCAGGTGGGGGGATACCACCTGATAGGAAGGGATTGTGGATAAACCACAACTTGTAGGGGATATGTGTAACACAACGTTACACATACATTATAGCACAAAGAAAGAGAAAAATCAAGTATTTTCTCTCACTTTTTCGACATTTTTTTATTTTTTATTCTGTTTTTTGCTTTTTGGTACGAACTTTATGCAATGCTTCATTAGTTTTGCAATGTTCATTACCACATCTAATGGTACCATTATCATCGATCATTGGGGCCCCACACACTTCACATTTCTCTTTTTGAGGAATTCCGGAGTAAGTTGCCTTACATTTTGGATATCTACTACAAGCATAGAATTTTGTACCTTTTGATCTTCCTCTTGCACTAATACGTTCAACAATTTCACCTTCACCACATACTGGACAAATAACACCAGTTGATACAGGTTCAGCTTTTTCTTTTTTCTTGATGAACTTACAATGAGGATAACCTGAACATGCGGTAAACTCACCATATGGGCCACGACGAATAAGAAGTGGAAGTCCACATACTGGACAAGTCTCATCAGTCATCTTTGGATATATTTTAACCATATTATCACGAGCATTCTCAATTAATGGTGCAAACATATCATAGAATTTCTTTAGTTCTTCATACCATACAGTTTTTCCTGCCGCAATCTCATCTAAGGTGTTTTCCATTTCCGCAGTATATTTAACGTTAATAATTTCGGAAAAGAATTTTTCTAATTGTTCTATTGTAAGTCTACCTTGAGGGGTCGGAACGAAGGTTCTTTTTTCCATACTAACATAGCCTCTAGCCCTTAGTGTTTCCATTGTTAAGGCATAAGTTGAAGGACGACCTATTCCTAGTTCTTCCATTTTTCTAATAAGTCTAGCTTCAGTATAACGATATGGAGGAGCTGTAAACTTTTGTTCTTTATGTAGTTCAATTAATTCAAGAACTTCACCTTTAGTAAACTCAGGTAGGCCTTCTATTTTTTCTTCATCATCAAGGCTTGATTCTTCGTATACCGCAAGAAAGCCATTGAATAAGACTTTTTCACCAGTTAGATTAAATAAATATTCATGATTTAATACATCAACAGTTGTGTTTTCAATACTAGCATCGCTCATTAATGATGCAAGAGCACGGTTATAAATTAATGAATAAAGTTTAAACTCATCAGCAGGTAAATATTTTTTTACACTTTCTGGGGTTCTATTAATATTAGTAGGACGAATAGCTTCATGGGCATCTTGAATATTCTTGCCCTTTTGTCCAGTCTTTTTCATTCCTTTATAATACTTTTCACCATATTTATCTGTAATATATGTTTTTGCGCTATCAATAAACTCATCAGATAAACGAATTGAGTCAGTACGCATATAAGTAATTAAACCAACACGTTCACTGCCTAATTCAACACCTTCATAAAGTTTTTGGGCAATGCTCATTACTCTTTTCGCATTATAATTATATTTAACACCTGCATCTTGTTGAAGTGTTGAAGTAATAAATGGTGGTTTTGAAGGACGAGCACGAACTTTCTTATTTATTTCATCAACGACATATTCCCCATCGTTTACTCTTTCAATAACTTTATTAACATCATCTTCATTTTTAAGATCAATTTTTTCGTTTTTAGTTCCTATAAATTTTGCTTTCAATAAAAAGTCACTATCATTTATATTTTTCTTTAAATTAGCATATAAATCCCAATATTCTTGTTTATCAAAGGCTTCTATTTCTCTTTCACGATCAACAATCAATTTTAAGGCAACTGATTGTACACGACCAGCTGATTTAGAGCCAATTTTTTGTTGTAGTAAGCCTGATAATCTAAATCCAATAATTCTATCTAGAATTCTTCTTGATTCTTGAGAATGAACTAAATCCATATTAATTTCACGGTCATTCTTAATGGCCTTAGTAACAGCTGATTTAGTAATTTCATTAAAAACAATACGTGATACTTTTTCTTTAGGTTCGTTTAACACTTCACTTAAATGCCAGCTGATTGCCTCCCCTTCACGGTCGGGGTCGGTTGCAAGATATACGTGTTCAGCCGCGTCTGCATCTTGTTTTAGGTGTTTAACTACTTCCATTTTATCTTGTAAAATTGAATATTCAGGTTGAAAATTATTTTCAATATCAACACCAAATCCACCTTTACCTTTGATTTTTAAATCGCGAATGTGACCAATACTGGAATCTACTTTATATTCATCCCCTAAATAATTGGCAATTGTTTTACATTTTGCTGGTGATTCCACAATTAGTAATTTCATTATCCTTCCACCTCTATTTTTCTAGAAAAAATTATATCATTTAGAATTTTAGTTGTCAAGAAAAAGCTACCATATTGTGTCAATTTTTATAAGATAAAACATTCAAGTAATTGTAGTTACTTGAATGCCTTATTTTAATTTTTATTATATATCTAAACTAGATGGATTTAATAAGAAATCTAAAATATTAATAACTAAATAGCCCTTATCAGTACGCCATGGTTTACCTAAATCTTGGGTTATAATTATTTTTTTAAATGAATCACCAATTTTATCTAACTGCGATGTTTCTTGAATCATTTTTTCTTCATTAGGTATTGAAAATGCTGATTGAATATAATAACGATTATCTGCAGTATTACAAATAAAATCAACTTCTTGTTGAATATTCTTTTGTTTACCTTCTTTATTTCTTGTTGTATGCTCTATTATACCAACATCGACATTATAACCACGAATTAATAGTTCATTATAAATTATATTTTCCATTATATGTGTTGGCTCTTGTTGGCGATAATTTAATCGACAATTACGAATTCCAATATCTGTAAAATAAAATTTAAAAGGCGAATCAATATATTTTTTCCCTTTTATATCGTATCTTTGAGCCTTGTTAATCATAAAAGCATCAATTAAATAATCTATATAAGTTGCTAGCGTTACATCGGTGGTTTTAATATTATTTGATGCAAAAGTTCTTGCAAGTTTTGTCGGATTTGTCAATGAACCAATTGATGAAGCAAGTATATCAACTAGCGTATCAATTATGTTATTTCCTTTCAAATTATTTCTTTCTATTACATCTTGAATGTAAGTCTTATTCAACAAATTCTTTAAATAATTGCTCTTTTCATCATCGGTTTTTTTAGTTAATATCATAGGTAATCCACCAAACCTAGTATACTCATTCCAAGCTTCATATTTATCATTCCAAAGATTTGATGAATAAAATTCAGAAAAAGATAACGGATAAACTCGCACTTCATCGCCACGGCCTCTAAACTCGGTCATAATATCAGAAGATAAGAATTTGGAATTAGAACCTGTAACATAAATATCAACATTATCCAAACGTAGTAGGCCATTTAAAATTCCATATACACGAGAGTAACCATCATCATTATTTTTAAAACTAAATGCAAATTGAATCTCATCCAAAAAAATATAGAACATTTCGTTCTTATTTGTAATTCTTGAATATAAATAATCAGAAAGTTTATCAGGATTACGATATTCACGGTTCTTATCATCATCCAAAGCAAGTGTAATAATATTATCTTCTTTTATTCCTAATTCAATTAAATAGTTGTAAAAAATTTTAAATAGCAAATAGCTTTTCCCACAGCGTCTTATACCAGTAATTATTTTAATTAAGCCATTTTCTTTTCTATTAATTAATTGTTTAAGATATAGATCTCTCTTTATTAAATTCATATGTATTTCCCTCTATTTTGAAATAATATATATTGTTATGTTTTTTCAAAGTAATTATACTATATTTTTTGTTATTAGTCAATAGAATAAATCAACGAATTTTTTCAAAAAAGACTAATGCCTAAGAATTAATAATCAACTCATAGTCATTAGTTTTAATTTTCATATTTATTTACTATCTGTTTTTGAATGGCAACTTTTACTGGGCCATATGTTCTACGGTGAATTGGAGTTACCCCATAAGTAAGAAGGGCATTACGATGTTTTTTAGTAGGATATCCTTTATTTTGTTTAAAACCATATTCAGGATATTTTTGGTCAAATTCATCCATAAGTTCATCTCTTGCTTCTTTCGCAATAATACTTGCACAAGCAATTGTGAAACTCTTTTCATCACCTTTAATAATTGATTCATGAGGAATATCTAAATCTAGTGGCATTGCATCAATCAAGACATAATCTGGTTTAGGATCTAATCCATTTATAGCTTGATACATTGCAAGTTTGGTAGCTTCATAAATGTTTACTTCATCAATTATTTTTTCATTTATAAAAATTGTTGATACAGCTATCGCTTTTTCTAAGATTTGTTTTTTTAATTCTTTTCGTTTTTTGGGTGAAACTTTTTTAGAGTCAGTAACTCCTTCAAAATAGCAATCTTTAGGCATAATGATAGCTGTTGCGGCTACGGGGCCTGCTAATGGGCCACGACCTACTTCATCAACTCCCGCAATAAGGGTGTATCCTTCATCATGAAGTTTTCTTTCAAAAATATAATTATCAATTATTACTTTCTTCATAAGTTACCCTATCTAAAGTTATTTTACCGAAAGCATTATTACGATATAATTGAAGTAAATATCTAGATGTTTCATCAACATTTACTTCTTTATTTCCAAATCTAATGTTTTCAATTTCACCAATTTTGGTAATTGTACTTTCACTATCTTCTGGCAATGTTTCTTTGTATCTTAAATTTAAAGCAGATGGATAATATTTATCTAAATATTCAACAAAGTATTTCGCAATGTCATGAACTGGAAGAATAGAATCTTTAATCGCCCCTGTAATTGCAAGATTAAATCCAATTGTTTCATCTTCAAATTTAGGCCATAAAACCCCTGGAGTATCGAGTAACTCAATATTTTGGTTGATGCGTATCCATTGTTGATTTTTGGTTACACCAGGTTTATCACCAACTATCGTTACTTTTTTACCTACTAAAGCATTTATAAGGGTTGATTTACCAACATTAGGAATGCCTGTCATCATTGTTTTAATTGGACGTGGACGCAAGCCTTTTTTCGCATCACTAATTCGTTTATCTGCCATTATATTTTCTAATTCTTTATATACTTGTTTAATTTCTTTTTGATCTTTCGTGTTAATACTAATAGCTCTTATGTTTTGTTTTTGATAATATGTTAACCATTTTTTAGTTTCTATATCATCTGCTTTATCCTTTTTAGTCAAAATATATAAGGTTCTTTTATTTTGTAACATTTTTTTAAGTTCAGGATTAAAAGAAGCATGAGGAACTCTAGCATCAAGTAGAACTATCACAACATCAACTAATTTTATTTTTTCATTTATTTCTCGAATAGCCTTAGCCATATGACCAGGATACCAGTTGATATTTGTTTTATTTTCGTTATTCATTGTTTCCACCTTCCCCTACATTCAAATATAAATTTATTTCTTCTTCTGTTGGTAATTTATCTATTAATTCTTTTGGTAGTTGTTCTTTCAATTTATAAGTTGAAACGCCTATAGGAACATTTGTAGATTTCAAAGACCAATCTACTGTTACTCTGTTCTTTCCTCTACATAACAATAAACCAATCGTAGGTGAATCACACTCTTTTTTTATTGTTTCATTAACCGCTGTTACATAAAATCCTAATTGCCCTATATATTCTGGTTTAAATTCACTTGCTTTTAATTCAACAACTACATAACATCTAAGTTCCAAATGATAAAATAGTAAATCAATATAATAATCTTGATTATCAACCGAAATTTTATATTGATTACCGACAAAGCTAAATCCTTTTCCTAATTCTAATAATACATTTCTTATTTTAATTATCAAAGCTTCTTTTAGTTCTTTTTCTTTATATTCTTCTTTTAGTGTAATAAAATCAAAAATATATGGATCTTTTATGGTATTATCTACTAGATCACTATCTTTTGGTGGTAGCATTGTATTAAAATTATTGTTACTATTTCCTATTCTTTTATGAAATTCTGTTTCAATTTGAATAGCTAATACATTTCTACTCCAGCCATTTTTAATAGTATTTTCAGCATATATTTTTCTAATATCCTTGTTTTTGATTTTTTCAATTAGTAATAAATTATGGCCCCAAGGTAATTTGGCAACAAGTTGTTGCCATTTTTCATCATTAGCATACTCTTCATAAAATAATCGCATTGACCTTATATTTCTTTCAGAAAAGCCCTTCATATTAGGAAAAGTTAATTTAAGTTCAGTGGATACTTGTTTCGTAAATTTATTCCCATATTGTTTATTTTTCGAAACAATTTCTCCTAATTTAAAATACAACATAATTAAATTACTATTAACTTCTTGCATAGTTTTAATTTGCGTATTTATAATTTCTTCTTTAATATTACTAATGATATTTTTAAAATCCTTTTCTAACATAATTCACATCCTTTATAGTGTCTTTCATAAGTCATACACTCATATTTTTTAGAGATTTTTTATAAAAAACACCTCGGAAATGTAAAATGCATTTAACAAAAATTTCTTTGTTAGTTCTAAAATCAGTCAAGTATGCGATTGTATTATCTACTAATTTATTGCTATTTTGAACTATATCACTACTTATTATAGCGGTGACTTCATATATTGTTTGATTATAAAGAATTACCTAGCAAAGAATAATTTTTATAAATAAATGTATCTTTATAATACATTGTTACTATCATTTCAAATTTTTTAATTTATTTCAGTTGAAATCCTTTTCAATGTTTTTTCCTTATCAATATAAAGTTATTTGATAGTTTGTTTGGCAATTTTTCCCCATGGGATAATTCCAACAACATGGTATTTCGCAACTCCAATAATGTTTTTACTTGGTATTAGGCCAATTACTCTACTATCTTTACTGCCACCTTGATTACGGTTATCACCCATAACAAAGTAATAACCATCAGGAATAATTGTTGTGGTAATGATTTCATATTCTTTTGTATCTTTATTATATCTTTTATACGTAAACTCACCATCAAAACTTTCGGCTTCACTTATTCTATTTATTTGTTCTTTTGATAGTCCTGCTTTTTCTTTGTCTCGTTCTGAGTTTAGATAATTGGTTGGAAAATAACTTTCATTAATTATTTTCCCATTAATTTTTAGAGTATTATTAGACCAGTTCCAAGTTACCCTATCACCGGGCATACCAATTACTCTTTTAATATAATATTGTTCAGATAGTATACCAATATTATCTTCAGGAGTTATTTTCGCAATAACTACCTCAAATCTATCCACTCTATCTAAATATGAAACAAAGACACTTTCACTATTCTCAATTGTTGGCATCATTGAAGTACCGCTTATTTGATTAATGATGAACAAATAACTATACATGAATATCGCAACATTACAACAGATTGGAATTATTAGTAACCAATCAAGAGCATTAAATATTGTTTTTTTTGCCGTAAACTTTATGTTTTTTGTTAATTTATTAATTTTATTGGGAAATATTAATTCAAGAAGTAAATATAGAAAACCAAGTCCAGCTATAACATAACAACAAATCATAATGATTCTTATGTAATCTACTGTATTTGTGGTATTTACTTCATCACCATAAATGGTATTATACCTTTTTGATAAAGTTAAAAGAGGGTAACAAACGCTACAAATAATAAATCCAATTATTCTATTAGTAATTTTTGAGTTGATGGTAAAACGATCCATCATACTGTTGTTTTCTTCAAAATACTTTTCTAGTTTATTTTTTTTAGGCATAGTTACCTCCTTTTATTTTTACATATTCTTTAAAATATCTTCTAATTGATACTCATCAACTAAAACTTCACGTTGTTTTCCTTTAATGGCAGGGCCTAATACTCCTAATCTTTCTAGTGCTATTAAAATGTCATTGACACGGTTAAATCCCATACCAAATTCTCTAAGAAGAGCGTTGTTTGAAGCATTCTTGTTACGAACAACATAGTATGCGACCTCTTCAAATCTTTCATCATCTACCCCAGAAGTACGGCCAGTACCAATGTTTTGAGCCATTTGTCTTGTCGTAGTTGATTGCATAATTTCTTCTTTAGTTACAATATAATCACATTTGTTATTTTCTTTAAGATATGAGATAACTGTTTTAATTTCATCATTTCCAACAAAGGCACCTTGTAGTCTTTTTTCAATTCTTCCGGCATATTTAATAAGCATATCACCATAACCTTCAAGTTTTTCAGCTCCACTTGAACCAAGAATTACTTTAGAGTCTTCAAATGATGATACTTTAAATGCTAAACGAGTATCGAAGTTTGCCTTGATTGAACCTTTGATAACATCTTTTGATGGACGTTGTGTAGCAAGGATTACGTGAATACCAGCTGCACGAGCTTTCGCCGCAATTTTTTGAGTCATATCTTCGACTTCTTCACTAGCACCTGTAAACCAATCACCAAATTCATCAATGATCATAACAATGTATGGAAGTTTTTGTTTTTTCTCTTTCAATAAACGTTCATTAAATTCTTTGAAATCTTTTTCACCATAATATTCAAACATTTTATAACGACGTTCCATTTCTTCATAAACCCAACCAAGAGCAGCTGGGAAATATTCTTTATCAGTTATTACTGGCATCGCAAGATGAGGAATTTCTTCATACATTGTAAGTTCAATTCTTTTAGGATCCATTAAAACAAGTCTTAAATCACGTGGTGAAAAATGATATAGTAAACTAATAATAAAAGTATTTAAGCAAACACTTTTACCAGATTTAGTTGTACCAGCTACTAAGCAGTGTGGCATTTCCGCAATATCACAAATCATCGCACTACCATAATTGTCTTTACCAACAACAACTGGAATTTTGTATTTAGTATCTTTAAATTCCTTACTAGCAATGATATCACCCAAATGAACAATGTTACGGTATTTTGCACTTTTTGGCACTTCAATTCCCGCATAAGGTTTACCAGGAATTGGGGTTTGAATTCTAATTTTTTCAGCCTCTAAATACATTGCAAGGTTACTTGCACAGTTGTTAATAACACTTACATTTACTCCTGGAGCAACTTTAATCATAAATTGTGTAACTGTAGGTCCAAATACATAACCAGCTACTTCTGCCTTAATACCTGAATCTTTTAGGGTTTGGTTAATAACTTCTTTTTGATGTTCAGCTTCCTTAATATCATCAACTTCGGTTCCACTTGTTCTTTTTAGAAATTCTAATTTTGGTGGTATATATTTACTAACCTTTGGAGCTTTAATTTCAACAACTGGGCTTCGTTTTTCTTCTAGTTTTTCTAGTCCTGGATTACTTGTCATTCTTGGTTTAGGCATTGACACGAATTGTTCAGTTTTTTCTTTTGGTTCTTCGCGTGATGCAGAATGACTATTTACTGGTTTTTCTTCCTCAAAAGAATAAAAGAAATCATCTGGTAAATCTTCAATTGAAGCATTATCTATTTCGGTTTCATCAACATAATAGCCCCTACTATCAGCAAATTCTTCTTCTGTTATATCAGTAGTTGACATAACTGGTTCTATGGCAGTTGGAGTTTGTTCATCAAGTTTAATACTATTTCGATTTTCTTTTTCCAAATCTTGTTGATATCGTTCATAATATTCTTTATTTAAACCACGATTTGGTCTAATAAAATCATATGTTGAAGGATCGCGATGATATCCCATTCTTTCATTTACAGTTTTATCTGGTTGTTTTCCATGATGAGGTGATATTATAAATTTTTCATCTTTTTGATTATTTTCTACTGTTTTTGGTTCATTTTCCCTAGTTACACGAAACACATAAAACTCACGCTTTTTGTCATTTTCTTTACTCATTTTGCATATCCTCCTCTATTTGTTCTAATTCTTTATTTATCTCTTCTTGATATATCTGTTGTTCTTTATTAAAAACAGCCTTACTATATGTTTTATTCGTTTCATCAGAAACTATATCAATTATTACAATACAAATTTTTCGAACTGCTATATTAATGGTAGTACCAACTACCAACTTTTTAATCCAATACACCGGATTAGCATAATTGATAATTCCCATAAATACTTGTTTAAATTTACTGCTGTTAAGTTTGGTTGCGGCCTTAACAGCTTTATTATCACTTATTTTTTTTCTTGTGTCCATAAATCTAAACATCTGTGATACTGTCATTTTCTTGAAAGCCTTCAAAAATGGTTTGTTAAACACTTCTTCAATACGATATGATACATATCTTAAAAAAACTATTAATTCTTCAACTGTTAGCTCATATAAAGGGTATTTAGATTCTGGATAATACTCGGTTGCGACTACATTGATTGTTTCAACAACAGTAGACCCTAAATATTGAAATCTTTCTTTTATAGTGAATCCTTCAGTAGTTTCTAGGAAATTATTTTTAATAGCCTCTACTTCCCTTATAATTTTCTCATTATCCGGGGTAATATTTAATTGTTTGTCTTTTCTTGTTGTTTGTTCACTTTTTAATGAAAAAATCATCATTAAGCCATATAGGGTACCACAAATAACAAAACCTAAAAGAATTCCTACTAATAATACAATAAATGTTTGAATTGTAAATAATTCGCCCAATTTTTTAAATAAATCAGTAAAAAAATCATCAATATTTTGAATGTTGAGTATTGTCATATTTCTTTTTTCCTTTATGTTTGCTATCTATTAATTTTACTACAAATACACTAAAAGTGCAACCAAAAAAATAAGAAACTTTTTTCATTGCAATTATTGACAATTTACGATATAATTAAGTCTAAAGGAGGATGATTATGAAACCTTACTTAATTGTATTAGATTTAGATGGAACACTTATGCCTGACTTTAGTACTTGTGATGATGAAACTTTCACATATTTACGAAAACTAAAAAATAATGGTCATATTATTATGCTCGCCACTGGAAGACCATTTCGCTCAAGTTACTTTATTTATGAAAAACTAGGGCTTAATACTCCTCTTATTAATTATAATGGTGCAAGAGTCACCAATCCTACAGATCCTTCTTTTCCCGTTACTGATTTAAGGATTGATAAAGATGATCTATTAGAAATTATTGAACATATTAGGCCAGCCTTAATTAATGTTTTTTGCGAGATTATTGATGATATTTATGTTATGAACTATAATGATGAAATTCACCCTTTCTTGCATGTCGATGGTGGAATTCTTCACATTGGTGAATTAAAAGATATCTTACCAGATAATCCTAATGGAGCACTTTTCTTTATTGATAAAGATCACATTAATTTATTTGAAAATTACATTCAAAATGAATATCATGGCAAACTTTTTTCACGCTATTGGTATATGGATGGATTTAATATTGTGGAAATATATAATCCTTTAGTCGATAAGAAGAAAGGATTTTTAGAAGCAATCAAATACTATCACATTGATCACGATCATACAATTGCGATAGGAGATGGGCACAACGATATCGGACTACTTGAATCCGCTCATGTTAGTGTTGCGATGAAAAATGCTCATCCTGAACTATTAAAACATGCTAAATACCAAACTGATGATGCGAAAAATCAAGGGGTATTAAAATTTCTTAAAATTTTTTTTGAACATAAAGAATAAACCAGAACACTAGCTGCCCTGGTTTTTTTAGTATCTACATTACTTATATATTTAGTTATCTTTCTCCATTACATATTTTCGCATATATTTCTTCAGGAATCATTGGTGATGTAATTTCGGTCATTAGTTCTCCGCTTATTGTATATTTTTTAATATATTCTTTACCAGCTTCCTTTATTTTTTGAAGTCGGGGTAAAGTTACGCTTTCAGCTTCTTTCACATTAAACATTGGACTTTCTGGAATCGTAATAATTGTGTGATTGTTTGGAAACATCAATTTGAATTGTTCAACCACTGCCTCAAAATTATGTTTACTATTTGGAAAGCCACAGCCACAAATCATCACATATTTTAAGTGTTCATAATTTCTTTGACTAACATGTTCATAGCGATCTTTCACTTTTTGCATTGTCATCGCCGACATTGGCATAGTACGATCAATCAAATTCTTTAAAGCTGCAGGCATACCATAAGAATGCAGAGGAAAACTGAATATTAAAATATCATTATCAAGTATTTTTTGAATAATGTCCTTCATATCATCATCAATTACACAATGTCCACCATTATATTTACAACTAAAACAGCCCTTACAATACTCTAAATTTAAATCGTTAACATTTATTAATTCTACATCATTATTATTTTGGTCTTGGCACCCTTCAATGAAAGCATTGGCAATATGAAGAGTGTCACTTTTTTCTTTTTTAGGACTACCATTAAAAACTAATATTTTCATTTACTTGCCTCATTTTCATCTAAAACTAGTTCCATAATATCACAATCAACATAATTATTATCGATACACATGTAGCCTTTAAAAGTGCCTATTTTCTTAAAACCAAATTTTTCATATAAGTGAATTGCGATTGAATTATCACTTCTAACTTCAAGGGAAATTATTTTGATAGTTGAGGTGTTTTTTACAAACTTCATTATTTCTTCCATGAGTTTTGTTTCAATATGTTTTCCTCAGTATTTTCGTTTTACACTAATTGAAATAGTAGCACGATGAGCAAGACGCTTTTTGTTCATAACTTGTACAAACAGCACTTACAACAATTTCATCGCCTTTTTACCTTTTCCTTATATTCATCTATTTATAATCAATGGTACCACCAGTTTTTTCCACATATTCTGTCCACTTAGCATCAGTATAATTGTAAGTTATATATTTAATGCCACCGTATGCCATAAATGTGTTGTAATC
>ULWL01016103.1_pt1 | contig 34153 bp, 24 predicted proteins | sample 1960171 | NCBI WGS metagenome assembly ULWL01 (sample SAMEA4835807, study PRJEB28245) | human gut metagenome | biome: gut microbiome; material: fecal sample | place: Denmark | collected 2008 | reverse complement strand
AGGAAGACTGCTTGGTAAGATAGGTAGTTGCCATCAACAATGATAAGCGAACGCAAGTTCGCTTTTTTTATACTTAGTAACTACCTATCTTACATATAGGGCTCCCACGAGCGCTTGCACGAAGTGGGAAAAGGAAAAACCGAGTGAGTGAGCGTAATTTGTGAGTGGGCGAGCAAAAAGCGACGAGTGAGTGTTTTGACGCAGGTAGTTGCCATCAACAATGATAAGATAGGTTTGAGTACCTATCTTTTTTTACGTTCAGTCTTACGCTGAGTATGGATACGAACGAAATGGAAATTAGTCTGCCATTTGAGTTGACTTTATCTCCTTTTGATGTAAAAATAGATTTAGGAGAAAATATGAACGAGAAAATCAAAGAATTACGTTTGAAAAACGGCGCGTCAAAGGCTCAAATTGCAAAAGCGTTGGAAATCAGTCCGTATGAATACCAGAAGATTGAAAACGGCGAACAGAAACCTACCAACGCACAGTTGAAAAAGGTTGCATTCATCTACAACATTGATTTGCAAGCGCTTACCAATGTCGATGCAGACAACATTGCGCAAGAAGTAAGTAAAGAGAATAAGGCTCAACAGATTGATAATAAATCAGCGCAGACCGAAACCGAGCCCATGAAAACGTCAAAGCCAGCCACAGAAATGACTGCGGGCAGAAAGACGTTAACCATTTTCAATATGATTTTGTCTGCCGTGGGTTGCATTCTGTTTATGCTACCACTTATTGAAGTTGAAGGCGTTAAATTTGGTTACATTGACTTTTTGAACGACGGCACGCAAGCAATGTACAAAGTTTGTGCCATTATTATGCTAGTAGTGCTACTATACACCTTTATTCACAACGCCTTGCAAGTAATATCTTATGACATCGCCACATCGAAATACGTACAGACGGGCAGTGCGGTCTGTATGATTGCCAACTGCATTTCTAGCGTGTATTTGCTTATCGTGCTTTATGAAATTCACACTCCATTTACCATTGTTTACTCACTTTTACAGTCTGCAATTTGTGTGCTGAGCATTTTGAGTTATGTGGTCGTGGGCAAAGATGACAAGCGCAAGACCAACCCAACCTATCATTCATCAAAGGTACTAAACATTGCAATTTATTGTTTCACGATTGCTATTGCAGTCTTTGCAGTTTTGCCAGTCTGCGAAGTGATGACGGGCGATACGGTCGCATTCGTCAAACTATTTGACTATGTGGCGTATGACTACCAAAAAATAGCGCTAGCATTGATGTTGATAACCGTAGTATATTCATTTGTTCACGCGCTTTTGGTGATTGTCAGCAATAAACTTGCTAGTTGGAAATACTCAAAAATCGGCTGGGAAATCAACTTTATGGTTGGACTTGTCGGCACAGTACTTATGTTCGTGTTCGCGGGCTTCTACACTGCCGACTATGGCAATTCAATTTCAATCTGGTATGTTTGGGCGATGGCGTGCGCATATCTCGTGCTCACCACACTTGCAATCCTCACTTACATTAAAACAATCAAAATTGAGGACTACAACAAGCGCGTTTAATAACGCAAAAATCAAGAGCACAGTGGCACCGAAGTTAAATAAAAGAGAGCCAATCGGCTCTTTTTTTGTTGCTAATAGGTGGTTTATATCGCGTTTTGACAGTCACTACAAATAACACCACATACCAGAAAAAGTGTGGTTTTGTCAAACAATTTTGGTTAATTTACCAAAAACCGTTGACAGTTTGATTAAATTATGATAAATTAGTTTAGTCAAATATTATGCGGTGGAATGCCCTTTACTGACTTGTATGGGTTAAAAATAGTGGTCCTAAGCATAAAAAACAACTAAATATAGGGAGCGTTAAATGAAATTAGAAAAGCCGGTCATCAAAAAGATAAACTATGGCAAAGCCGAGCGTTATAGTTTTGCAAAGACGGAGATTCCATTCAAGTTGCCAAACTTGTTGGAAATGCAAAAAAATTCTTACGAAAAGTTCCTCACAGAGTACATTTGGGAAGTTATCCAAGAGTTCAATCCAATTGTGGATTACTCAAACAAGGCGGAGTTGACCTTCCTAGACTATTCTATCGAACGCACACCAAAGTTTGAATGGGCAGAGTGCAAGAAGCGTCAAGGCGCACAAGGTAACTACACCATTCCTTTGAAAGTTAAGGCTAGACTTTTAGTCAAGGAAACTGGTCAAATCATTGACCAACAAGTATTCCTAGGGGACATCCCTTACATGAACGAAAACGGTGAATTCCTATTCAATGGAGTTGAGCGTGTGATTTTGGGTCAGTTGGTTAAGAGCCCTGGTGTTTTTTTCGACAGCGAAGTAAACAAATCAGGTCACACTGATTATTCAAGTTCAATCAACCCAGTTCACGGTATGTACATCGCCACCGAGCAAGTTGCCGGTGATTGTTTGCGTGTTACACTCACCCGTAAATTCAAACTCAGCCTTGGCGTATTCTTGAAATGCTTTGGCTTTACCAACGAACAATTGTTGGATATCTTTGCCAACAACACTTACATCAAGAACACTCTTGAAAAAGAACCACAAGTAACCCAAGACGAAGCACTTATCGAATTTAGCAAACGCACTCGTCCTGGCGAAATTCCTTCAGCAGAAGAGAGTAAAGAATACATTCAAAACTTGTTCTTCACTCAACAGTATTACAATTTGAGCAAAGTTGGTCGTTATATGATTAACAAGAAACTCAACCTTGCCACTCGTATTGCTGGAAAAGTTGCGAAAGACGACATCACATTCGGCAGAAAGACTTTTGTTAAGGCTGGCGAAGTAATCAGCCCAGAAGTTGCCGTTGAAATCCAAAACGCAGGTATCAACACAGTTGACATCATCTACAAAGACAAGTCTTGCCGTGTAATCGGTAACAACCGCGTTGACCTTCGCGCTTATCTCGATATTGACCCTGAAGAAGTGGGCATTACTGAACTAGTTTACTATCCACTCTTGAAGACAATATTGAAAGAGAACAAGACAAAAGACGCTCAAATCAAGGCTGTCAAAGCCAACGCTCGTAAATTGGAAGATTTCCAACTTACACTTGACGACTTGATTGGTAGCACAAGTTATTTGTTGAACCTTATCGACGGCTTTGGCTCAATCGATGTCAAAGACCACTTGGCAAATAAGCGTGTCGCTTGCTGTGGCGAACTTTTGATGGCAGAATTCCGCAAGGGTATGACCAAACTCAAAACACAAGTTATGGAAACCTTGCAATCTCGTGACCTAACTGATGTTAGCCCGTCACAGATTTTGAACGCTAGACACATCAACAAGGCAATCAAAGAATTTATCGCGACTAGCCAACTTGCTCCAATTATGGACCAAGACAACCCAATCAGCACACTTACACACAAACGTCGTTTGAGTTCTAGTGGCCCAGGAGGCGTTAAGAAGGAACGTGCTACTGCCGAGGTTCGTGATATTAACCACACACACTACGGCCGTATCTGTATCGTTGAAACACCAGAAGGTCAATCAATCGGTCTGGTAAGTTCGCTTGCAAGTTACGCTCGCGTAAACGACTACGGCTTTATAGAAGCACCTTATCGCCGTATTGACAAAAAGACCGGTAAGGTGACCGACGACATCGTTTACTTGACTGCTGACCAAGACGAAGACTTGTTCATTGGACAAGCCAACGAACCGCTCAACCCAGACCGCACACTCGCAAACAAGCGTGTAGTTTGCCGAAACAAAGATACAATTTTGGAAGTGAACGCTGATCAAGTAGATATGCTTGACCTATCACCAAGTCAGTTGGTGTCAATCACTACCAACCTTATTCCATTTATCGAAAATGACGATACTAACCGTGCCTTGATGGGCACAAACATGCAACGCCAAGCAGTTCCACTTTTGCAAGCAGAAGCACCAATCATTGGCACTGGCGTTGAAAGTAAAATCGCCCGCGACAGTGGTGCAATGATTATCGCAGACGGCGATGGCGTTGTGACCTACGTTTCTGGCGGACTTATGAAAGTGAAGTATGACGACGGACGTAATGTTGAATACAAACTTGATAAGTTTATGAAGACCAACAACAAGACTTGCTTCAACCAAAAACCTTTGGCAAAGAAAGGCGAAAGAGTGAAAGCAGGTGACGTAATTGCCGACGGCGCAAGCACCAAGAACGGCGAACTTGCTATCGGTAAGAACCTAACAGTCGCATTTATGAACTGGGAAGGCTACAACTATGAAGATGCTATCCTAGTCAGCGACCGCATTACAAAAGAAGACGTGTTCACTTCAATCACCCTTATGGAGAAAGAAGTGGAAGCGCGCACAACCAAACTTGGCGATGAAGAAATTACTCGCGACATTCCAGGCGTTAGCGAAGACGCTTTGAAGAACCTTGACGAAGACGGCATCATCAAGATTGGTACAGAAGTACGCACAGGCGACATTTTGGTCGGCAAGGTTACACCAAAGGGTGAAACCGAACTCAGCCCAGAAGAGCGCTTGTTGAAAGCAATCTTTGGCGAAAAGACCAAGGACGTGCGTAATTCCAGCCTAAAAGTTGACCACGGCGAAAGCGGTGTGGTTGTCGGCATTGAAAAACTCAGCCGTAAGAACAAAGACGAACTTGCACCAGGTGTAAACAGTATGATTAAAGTTTACATCGCTCAAAAGAGTAAATTGCAAGTCGGCGATAAACTTTGCGGACGTCACGGTAACAAGGGTTGCGTATCAATGATTTTGCCAGCGGCAGATATGCCATATATGCCAAATGGTGAACCAGTTGATGTCGTATTGAATCCACTTGGTATTCCTTCCCGTATGAACATCGGTCAGGTGCTCGAAGTACATCTCGGTTTGGTTGCTAAACAACTCGGCTGGCACGTTGCAACTCCTGGTTTCGATGGCGCAACTGCGGAAGAAATTCAATACTTGCTCAAAGAAAACAACCTTCCAGAAGACGGCAAGATTCAACTATACGACGGACGTACTGGTGAGAAGTTTGAAAACCGCTCAACTGTCGGCGTAATGTATATGTTGAAACTAGACCATATGGTCGAAGCAAAGATTCACGCTCGTAGCATTGGACCTTATGCGCTTATCACTCAACAACCATTGAATGGTCGTGCACAATTCGGTGGTCAGCGTTTCGGTGAAATGGAAGTTTGGGCACTCGAAGCATACGGCGCAAGCCATTTGTTGCAAGAAATGCTCACCGTCAAGTCGGACGACGTTGAAGGACGTCAAAAGACCTACGAAGCAATCGTTAAGGGCTATCCAATTCCAGAACCAGGAATGCCAGAATCATTCAAAGTTTTGGTTAAGGAAATGCAAGGATTGTGTATGGACATCAGCCTACTAACTGCTGACGGACACGCACTCACTATGAACGAAGTTTCTAACGAAGATGTCGATACCGCTGAAATTCAACCTATCAACAAGACTGGTTTGGAAGACATTACTTTGGAATTCGACGAATTGCAAAGCGAATACGAAGATAAAGCAGGAACACAAACATTTGATGAGTCGGCTCTGTTCGATGACATTGATGAATAATAGGGGGCAAATGTAATAATGTTCACACTAAATAATATTGATTCAATTAGAATCGGCATAGCATCACCAGAAAAGATTCGTGAATGGTCACACGGCGAGGTTACCAAGCCTGAAACCATTAACTATCGTACTCAAAAGCCTGAACGTGATGGTTTGTTCTGCGAACGCATTTTTGGACCTAAAAAGGACTGGGAATGCCACTGCGGTAAATACAAACGCATTCGTTATAAAGGCGTAATCTGCGACAAATGTGGTGTCGAAGTTACCAAGAGCAAAGTTCGTCGTGAGAGAATGGGTCACATTCAACTTGCTTGCCCTGTTTCACACATCTGGTTCTTTAAAGGCGTGCCAAGCATTATTGGCACTGTCCTAGATATTTCTGTTAAACTTTTGGAACAAGTTTTGTACTATGTCAACTTCATCGTACTTGACCCAAAAGACACAGAGTATGTAAAAAAACAAGTTATTACTGACCGCGAATACCGTGAAGCCGTTGAAAAATACGGCCCTAAGGGTCTTCGCGTTGGTATGGGCGCAGAAGCAATTAAAGAACTTCTCGCTGAAATCAACCTTGAACAAGAACGCGCTGATTTGCAAAAAATCATTGACAAGTCAACTGGTCAAAAGAAACTCAAAGCCAGCAAGAAACTTGAAGTCGTTGAAGCGTTCATCAAGAGTGGCAATCATCCTGAATGGATGATTTTGGACGTCGTTCCAGTTATTCCACCAGACATTCGTCCAATGGTTCAAATTGACGGCGGTAAGTTTGTAAGTTCCGACCTTAACGATTTGTACCGCAGACTTATCAACCGTAACAACCGTTTGAAAAAATTGCTCGAACTTGGCGCACCAGACATCATCGTTCGTAACGAAAAACGTATGCTCCAAGAGGCAGTTGACGCATTGTTCGACAATGGTAAACGTGGTAAAGCCGTTCAAGGTTCACAACAACGTGATTTGAAATCACTCAACGCCTTCTTGAAAGGTAAGCACGGTCGTTTCCGTCAAAACTTGTTGGGTAAGCGTGTTGACTATTCAGGTCGTACCGTTATTGTCGTTGGTCCTGAACTTCAAATGTACCAATGCGGTTTGCCAAAGATTATGGCACTCGAACTATTCAAACCATTCATTATCAAACGTTTGATTGAAATGAATGAAACACTCAATATTAAGAAAGCGCAAAAAATGATTGACACTCAAAAGCCAATCGTTTGGGACGTTTTGGCAGAAGTGGTTAAAGGACACCCAGTGTTCCTAAACCGTGCGCCTACACTTCACAGACTATCTGTTCAAGCCTTTGAACCAGTGCTCATTGAAGGTAAGGCAATCAAACTTCACCCACTCGTATGTAAAGGCTTTAACGCCGACTTTGATGGTGACCAAATGTCCGTTCACGTTCCACTTTCAATCGAGGCTTGCACCGAAGCGCGCAACTTGATGCTCGCAAGCAACAACTTGTTGAAACTCTCGGACGGCGAACCTATTTCTACACCTTCACAAGATATGGTCTTGGGTTGCTACTATTTGACAGTTGACAAGCCAGGAGAAATCGGCGAGGGTATGGCGTTTAGAGATTTCGACGAAGCAATGATGGCTTACAGAAATCACGTAATCACTCTTCAATCTAAAATCAAAGTCCGCAGGACAGGCGAGTTTAACGGCAAGCCTATCAGCGCCATTATTGACACAAGTTTGGGTCGTATGATTTTCAACCAAATCATTCCACAAGACCTTGGCTTTGTTGACCGTTCTATCAAAGAGAACGCCTTGAAACTCGAAATCGACAAAGAAGTTGTCGAAGGCGATTACAAGAAAATCATTATTAATTGCTATAAAATCCACGGCACTAATACCACTTCAACAATGTTGAATGATATCAAAGCCTTGGGTTACAAATACTCAACAATTTCTGCATTGAGTTTGTCAGTTGACGACTTGAAGACTAGTCCAAAACGTGACGAAATCTTGGCAGAAGCAGAGAAAGAAGTTGCAAAGAACGAAGCATTGTATAATCGTGGTTTGTTGACACTCAACTCAAAACTCGACAAGAACATTGCAGTTTGGGCAGAAGCAACAGGCAAAGTTAAGACTGCCGTTGTGAGCAACCTTGACAAGTTCAACCCATTGAAGATGATTGTTGCTTCAAAGGCTCGTGGTAACGAAGACCAAATCAAGCAGTTGACTGGTATGCGTGGTATTATGACGAACGCGTCAGGCGTTAAGATTGATATTCCGGTTAAGTCAAACTTCCGTATGGGTTTGAAGCCTATCGAATACTTTAACTCTGGCCGTGGTGGTCGTAAGACACTCGTCGATATTGCAATGAAGACAAGTGACGCAGGTTACCTAACTCGTCGTTTGGCAGACATTGCCCAAGACATCGTCATCACCGAAGAAGATTGCTTTGCCAGCCGTAACGAAGCCGTTCGTGGCATTGAAATCAGCGCACTCGTTAGCGATGGCGCAGTGATGGAAAGTTTGGAAAGCCGTATCGTTGGACGTTTCCTTGCTGACGATGTTTTAAATCCAAAGTCAAAAGCCGTAATCGGTCATACTAACGATTATATAACTGACGAAATGGCAAAAGCCATCGTCGCTGCCGGCATTACGAAAGTGAATGTTCGTAGCGTGTTGACCTGCAAATGCACATCGGGCGTTTGCGCTAAATGTTATGGTCGCGATATGTCACGTATGAGCGAAGTAAGCATTGGCGAAGCGGTTGGTATTATCGCCGCTCAATCAATCGGTGAACCAGGTACTCAGTTGACAATGAGAACCAAGCACACCGGTGGTATTGCGACAACCAAAGATATTACTAACGGTCTTCCACGTGTCGAAGAACTTTTGGAAGCGCGTAACCCTAAGGGCGTGGCGACAGTCAGCGAAATCGCTGGTAAAGTCACAGTTACCCCAGTTGACAAACGTTTTGAAGTCACTGTCAAGGGCGCTAACGGCGAACAATCTTACTTGTTGCCATTCGGCGTAACATTGAAAGTTAAGACTGGCGACACAGTTCAGCCAGGTACTCCACTTACCGAAGGTCCAATCAATCCAAAAGATGTATTGCGTACTCAGGGCGTGAAGGCTGTTCAAGAATATTTGACCAACGAAGTTTTGAACGTTTATCGTAGCCAATCAGTTGGTATCAACGGCAAACACATCGAACTTATCATACGTCAAATGTTGCGTAAAGTTAAGGTTGAAAACCCTGGCTCAACTAATTTCTTGCCAGGAGATTCAGTCAACATTCAAACACTCGAAGCCGAGAACGAAAGAGTATTGGCAGAGGGTGGTGTTCCTGCAACTGCAAAACGTGAATTGATGGGCATCACTAAGGCAAGTTTGGCAACAGACAGTTTCCTCAGTGCTGCATCATTCCAAGAAACCAGCCGTGTGCTTACTGACGCATCACTCAAAGGCAAGGTTGACCATTTGTTAGGTTTGAAAGAAAACGTAATGATGGGTAAACTAATTCCAGCAGGTACTGGTGCTGCCGCTTACAAGGGCATTTTGCCTAAGGAAGTCAAAGAGTTCGATATCAGCGAAGGCATTGCACAAAACGTTGATTTGACATTCAAAGACGAAGACGAAGATATGTAAAAAAGAGAGCAGACGCTCTCTTTTTTTTGGTGTGTGATGGTGGATAGTTAGATGTAATTTTCGCTATTAGCAACCGCAGTTGTTGTCGCAACCTTTGTTGCCACAGTTGCAGAGAATGAGCAAAATTACGATAATGAAGCAAGGGTCAGCACCGCAACCGCAGTTGCAGAGTAATAACAATAACAAGATTATCCAGCAAGAGTTGAAACCGCATCCGCTGTTGCAGTTGTTGTTGCAACCGCCCATATTTTGACCGCATCCAAATCCGAACATATATGTACTCCTTTTGTTTATTTTGTTCTCAATACGCTTTTGTGAATATGTATTCGTGTTTCTTTTGTATTTCTTAAATCTTTTGTTCACTACCATACTATTCAAATTATTTTTGTTTGTTACTGATTGCCATCTCAAAATTTTATAAACTTTCTAAAACAAGACATTTTTCGACTTATATTGCACGCCACACCTAGCAAACTAGAAATAAACTTACGAGCGGGTGAGATGTTGAGATAATTTTGCCACAATGCACGAAATATGCGTGATTTCGTTGACAAATTTTGGGAAATGTTTTACAATAACTCGTAATTAAATCAATTTAGGAGCAATTATGAAAAAGACTTTAAGATTTATGCTTATGCTTATGGCTGGCGTCTTGACCATTGGTGCATCATTCAGTGACCCAATCATAGCACAGGCTTTCTCACAGAACTTCATTGTGATGACTGCTTCTTTGCCAACTAATGTTGACATTGCAGACGGATTGAAGATTCCTTACAATGCCTATTCATCAGGCTGGACAGACGTTGATGTCAAAATCCGCGTCACTATGCCTAACGGTATTGCACGTGTGTTCAACACCAAACATCTTGACAGCACCGCAGAAGAGTACACTTCTAGTGACAACAAGTATTTCGTAGTGAACGCAGACAACACAATCAGTCCAAAACATTTGGTTGCCGGCGAATATCGTATTGAATATTTGTCAGCAAGCGAAGGCGTATCTGTCGTTACAGAGAGCCACATTGTTACCGTTAAGCAGACTAAATACAGCCTACGCGTCAACGATGACAAAATTATTCCTAGCGTTGCCAAGAAGGGCGCAGTTGTTACCTTGCCTTCTACTGCAATCCTAGACGAAGACGACAACACAGTTACAACCACTGTTGGTTCAGTTGTTGCCACTGTTAGTCGTGCCACAAACTCTGGCGCAGAAGAAGTCAGCGTTACTGACAACACTTTCACAGCAACTGAAACTGGCACTTACACCGTAACATACAAGTTGATGGTGAACGGCAAAGTTATGTCTAGCCAGTCATTCAGTATGGTTGTCAAGGAAGACTTTGAAGCAAGCGAATCGGTGAAGTTGAACAAAGCAACTTACAATTATGCTTTCCCAACAGCAACAGACTTGTATTTGAACGAAGAATACACCTTCCCAACTGCAACTGTTGAAAATTCAGTTGACGGCAAGACTGCTCAAACTTATGTCAAGTTTGAAATCAAAGCACCAAACGGTGAATGGACAGAAGTAACTAACCGCGTTTATGAGAAGAACTCTGCTGGTAAATATGAATTGGTAGGTTTCAAATACACTCCAACCACAGCCGGCCAATACGGATTCCGTTACACATTCACAGATTTCTATGGCAGTGATGCCTTGACAATCCAACCAGACGTTGTCAAAGTGACTGACCACAAAGCCCCAGTTGTTATGATGGTTAAGGCTTATGACAAGACCACTGCAACTAAGGACACAGTAATCGAAGACCAAGTGAACTTGCGTTCAATCCAAGGTAAAGGTTATAGTTTCGACGAGAAAGACGAATACACTACCGCTGACAACGACGAACAAGGTATCTACTTCCCAGCAATTTTCGGCTATGACGAAACAGACGGCAATGACGTTGAACTTAAACGTACATTCAAGTACAACGGTCACGTATTCGACATTGATGAGTATCAAAAGAGCGTAAACGGCACAGTCGATCACTCAAAGGCTGTTTACTACAAGTTTACAAAGGCTGAAAAGAAACACTTTAAATCAGGTGCTGAATACACCGTGATTTACGAAGCAAAGGACAAGGGCACTGGCGCTACAAAGCAAAACAGTTCTACTTTCCAAATCAATGGCACACAACCAGTTGTCGTCATCTACAACGAAGATGTATTGGCTAATGACGCAACCGCTCCACTTATCGCAGACTTCTCGGTTGCTAGTCAAGCACGCTTGACAGACACAATCGCATTCGATATGCCTTCAATCGTTGACTACAACGGCACAGACAGCGAAAAGGTTGATGACACAAGAGTTGAATCTCACGTTATGTGGTTCGTTGGTGACGCAGAAAACATTACTACTAACCGTGACGCTAGCAAAAACAGCGTAGGTTTCAAACGCTCTGGCGTAGATATCGTATCAAAAGAAATCGAAGTGAAAGACGACAAAGTTGAATTCACACTTCCAGAAGATTTCGACGTAAGTGCGAACAACAAAATCACTATTGCAGTTTATGCAGTAGATGACGCTGGTAACGAAACCGTAACTTACAAGACAATCAAAATTGTTAACACTGCTGATAGTGTTAAGCCAGTTGTAATCACTGACCTATCAACAGCATTCAGCACACTCACAAGTGCAACCTATGAAAACAACGACGAAGTAACTATTCCAACTATCGAAGTGTTCGACGAAAACAGCGAAAACTTGGAAACAATCGTCAACGTTTATGGTCCTAATGGCGAATTAGTTGAACTTATCAAAGATAGTGGTAAGTATGAAACAGAACTCAATGCAAGTTATGCTTCAAAGACTGGCGTTAAGAAGACTATCAGAGATTTCAAATTCAAGACTACTTCAAACGGCAAATACACAATCGTGTACAACATCAAGGACGCTGGTAGCAACATCTTGGCTATCGGCAGTTACACTACTTGCCTAACTGAAATCCCTGAAATCAAAGTAAACTGCGAAACAGTTACAATCCAAGTAGGCGACTACTTTGAAATCCCACAAGCAGAAGTTTATGTAAACAACGAAAAGGTTGTTGCAGACATCACTACAAATATCGCAAGCAGTATTCAATTTGCACAAGACGGCAACAGAATTCGCGCTATCGAAGCCGGCGAAATCGTTGTAACTTACTCTGCTAAATACAACGGCAAAGACGCTAACAAACTTGTTAAACGTATCGTCGTTTCAAAAGACACAACTGCTCCTGTAATCACAGTGAACGGTAGTGTTGAACCAACTGCAAAATTGAACGAAATCTTCAAATTGCCTGACTTCACAATCACCGAAGCCAACGGCATCAAGAAGTCTGGTATCAAGATTGAAAGCAGTAAATCTAGCGCAGAAATAACCGCTGAATACAATGACGAAGAAGGTTATTGGTATTTCACTCCAACCAACAACGGAGCATACACAATCACTTACTACGCTATTGATGAATACGGCAACGAAAGTGCTGCAACTCAAAATGTAACCAAGTTCACCGTTCAAGCAGGTGACGTAACTCCACCTACAATCAAACTTAACGACGGAGCAATCGTATTCGACAAGGCTAACAAGACTTTGAAAATCGATACAAGCAAAATCGCTGTAACTGACGTTGACTACAACGGCAACACAGTAACTCTTGACGCTGACGACCTTGAAATCGTTTTGACTAACGAAGCAAGCAGTACAATTGTTTCAAGTTCAAAGAACGGCACTGTTACAACTTACGATTTGACCGATGTGGGCAAATACACATTGACAATCTCAGCAACTGATGATGCAGACTTAACCAACAATCAAGTTAAGACCTACACAATCACAGCCGAAGCAAAAGACGCTGGTATGAGCAACGACGTTTTGGGTTCAATTCTTATCGTTTCTTCACTAGTACTCTTGGGCGGTGTCATCATCTACTTCATTGTTACTGACAAGAAAGGTCCAAAGACTAAGAAATAATGTTAAATAAAAAAAGACCATTGATTTGGTCTTTTTTTGTGCGGAACTGGGTGAAAAATCATTGAATTGACAAAAATTGAATATCAATATATAATATGGCAAAATGATTAAAAACACAAAAATGCTAAACATTTTAACCATTATTATTTCAGTGATATTTGCACTGAATATTTTTGTGCCAATTATGTCGAGTGGGGCAAACAGTGCAAGCAGTGAAAACACGGGCGATGTGGTGACCGATGACGAGCCTTTTGTACCCATTGAACCACCAACCGACGACGAACCGGTCAGCACGCCGACCACATTCACAGCCGAGCAACTCATTGACAAGGCAATGACCTACATCAACGGCGACATCAGTTGCAAATCGGTCGCTAACGGCTCGGTTAAGACTTACGTCAAGTTTGTGGGCAACGTCACGCAAAAAGTCTATACCAAGATTGAGCGCGACACGCAAGGGCGCAGGCTATGTTTCAACGCCAGCGTCAAGAGTGAGTCTATAGGTGTGACAGTGGGTAGGCAAACCTACACGGAAAACGGTACGGTCTATTACCGCGAAGCCAAAAATGTGAGTGATTCGTTCGTGGCGACCTATGATGACGGCTGGAATCGAATGAATGAGAGTGAATATTTCAATGAGTTTGGACTCATACCGGGGAATTCGTATTATAAGATTGACAAGACGACAATTTTGGAGTATTCTAAATTACAGATAGGGAGCAAGGGGTATAGGTGCACAATCAAACTTGACCCCGCCAGCCAGACATCATACATTCGCAATTTGGAAGTGATGTCGGGCAGTAGCACGCGACCTGTCGTCAAATATATAAATCTTACATTCCTCACCGACCTTGACGGCATTCCGTCACGCGTTACGGCGGAAGAATGTTACGTCATAACGGTGATGGGGGTTAACGCGACTTGCACCAACTCCGTTACAACGAAATATACCAACTGGGGCAAATATTTTGCCATTCAGCGTCCAAACGGAGCGAGATAAATGAACAAAGCGAGAACGCTAAACTACCTTATTTTTGCACTCGTGGCAATAATGTGTTTAGTGTGTATAAATACAGTGGACTTTATGCCCAAGGCAGAGGGTTCATCTAATGAAACAGAGATAACAGACCCAATAGAAAAAGACGACGATGTGCCCGAAATCGACATCGATGACCCAGCGCAAACAGTGGGCGCGCTCTACAAAAAGGGTGACAGCGCAAAGGCGTGGCAGACTGCTTACGACCGTTTCAAGACGGCTTCCGGCTACAAATCTGTCATTACTGGCACGATGAGTTATTATGCGGTGGGTGGAATTGTGAATGTCAACCAAAATGTGTACACTTCACGTGTTAGATACACCAATGGTGACCAACTTTCCACCACCAAAACCACGGGCACGAAGACATCTAATGGTGAGACATATTACGATTTAAATCGTGGAATGGTGTACGACCATTGCGACGACAAAGTCGTAACCGACACGCTATCCAACTGGGTGAGTGTGCGTGGCATTGGACCTAACGGCTTTAACTATGTCATCAACGAATCGACCATTGCCAAGGAAACATCGTTCAAACAGCGCGTTAACGGGAACTTCGAGTTCACCATTCAACTTGTCACCAACGGCAAAGCCACTGAAGCCTACGCGAAATACATCAACTATTGCGGAAAGTCAGTTCTCGGCAGTACAATGCCAATCTTCAATTACAACAAGATAACCTTTACGGTCAACAGCAAGGGCGACTTCGTGAAGATTGTTGCCGAAGATGACTATTATTTCAATGCCAGCGTGGGCGAGATTACCGGTTCTAGCAAGATTACAGAAACATTTACCGCGTTTAGACCATATCCAGTGAGCAAACCTTCTTGGCTACAAAAGTAGGTCAAGCATTGTCATTATTATAAACCCGATTGCCATACTAATTGTGGCAATCTTTTTGTTTATATGGCAACTTTCGGGCATAAGGTCGGTGAGCACGACAAATATCATACAACTTCCCGCGAAACAGAGAAGTAGTGGCAGGATTGAACTAATGGCGGACGCAAACACGAATGCAATAAGCGCGCCAATTGGCTCAACTAGGGCGGAAATCAGCCCGAAATTAAGGGCTTTTTTCTTGTTCTTGCAATACGAATACATCGGCAGACTCACACTTGCGCCCTCGGGCAAGTTTTGTATGCCAATGCCAATCGCCAGCGCGATTGCGCCTGCCAAATTGCCCAGCCCGCCCATCGCGAACGCCACACCAATGCACATTCCTTCGGGAATGTTGTGCAAGGTGATTGCCAAGAACATCACTTTCGGCGAGAAGGCTTCTTTTTCCTTCAAAAACACGTGCTCGCACACGAACATAAACACAAGACCCAAAACCAGCCCGCCGATTATGAACGCCAGTTTGTAACCTATTTTTTCTGGGCATAATTCCAGCGCGGGATTGATAAGCGAGAAGAAACTGCCCGCAATCATCACTCCGCCAGCAAACCCCGTGCAGAACGATTCGAGTTTTGGGCTTTCTTTTTTGAGAAAAAACACACCTGTCGCGCCTATTATCGTGCAAGCCGTGGTGAAAAACACGCAAAGTGCAAGATAGCCAAACAATGTAAAATCTATATTCATAATTTCTTTTGTACTCCTAAAAGTTTGCCTAAAAATACAAAATATAGTATTCTATAATCATAAAAGGTGTGAAAATGAAAACAAGAACCGAAATTGAAGCAAAATACAAATGGAATTTGGACGACGTCTGTCTTTTGAGCGATGTTGAGAAGATTTTGGAGCAGTACGCCCGCCGTGCGCCCGAACTTGCCAAGTTTAAGGGCAAACTGGGCGACAAAAAGGAGTTGAAAGCCTATTTGGCACTGGACAAGCAACTCGACGAACTCATTGCACCCGCACTTTTCGTGCTAGGTAATTCAAACAGTGTGGATATGGCGAACGTGGATATACAAAAAATTATGCAAAAGGCGCAAACCATTTTGCAATCCACCGCCAAATATTCCACATACGTTTTGCCCGAACTAAACAAACTGCCAAAGGGTTATCTACGCTCACTTACGACTGACCCAGATTTTGCCGACTACGATATGTTTTTCAAGGATATTATAAAGAACTCAAAACACATCGTCAGCAAGCGAATTGCGGATTTTTTGACCAAAATGTCGCAATTTTTGGGTAGTGAAGGCGAAATGAGAGATTTGCTTTGCGATAGCGAACTCGAATTTGAACCAGCCGTTGACTCGAAAGGCGAAAAACACGAACTCAACGAAGCGTATTATGGCAAATATTTAAGGTCGCACGACGAGAATTTGCGTCACACCGCCCAAGCCAATCTTATGAACGGCTATGGCAAGTTTAACAAGACGCTTGCTTGCGCCTACACCGCGCACGTGCACAACGACATTTTCCACGCACGCCTTGCCAAGCATAAAACGGTTTTGACTGCAAAACTAAACGACGACGACCTAAACCGCAAAGTGTATGACACGCTTATTCGCCAAGTGCACGCTAACCTTGACGTTTTGCACTCCACCATTTCCGCCCGCCAAAATTTGCTCGGTGTGGATAAAATTCATTTTTGGGATTTAAGCGCACCTTGGTGTGATGTCAACCAAAACTACACCATTGACGAGATGAAAGACCTTGTGTTGAAGGCGGTCAGCCCGCTAGGCAAGGAGTACGAAAATTTGGTGAAGATGAAATACGCCGACCAATCAATCGACTATTTGCCAAACAAGGACAAGACCACGGGAGCGTATTGCAGTTACAATCACGGCTCAAAAGCGGTCATCATGATGAACTTTGACGGCACATTCGACTCGGTTGACACCCTTGCGCACGAAATGGGTCACGCTATCAACAACGAACTTATCGAGCGCGCCCAGCCATCTACCAAGGCGGACAATGGCATTTTCCTTGCCGAGATTGCCAGCACGGTGAACGAACTTTTGCTCTATAACTATATGATTTCCACAGCCAAAAACAAGGCGGAAAAAGACGTGTACATTATGAAGATTTTGAATATGTATATGTCCACCATTTTCACCCAAACCTTGTATAGCGAGTTTGAGCATTTCGCCCACACCGAACTAGAAAATAACAATGCTCTAACCTACGAAGACTACAACAAAAAATATTTCAACCTTGCCAAAGAGTATTACAAAGACTCGGTTGAAGTGCCAGACTATATGGGCTATTATTGGGCTCGCATTCCGCATTTCTACCGCTCATACTATGTGTTTAAATACGCCACGGGTATGACCTGCGCGCTTGCCATTGTGTCAAATATTTTCAAGGACAAGACCTTTGCCGACAGATATTTAGACTTTTTGCGCGTAGGCGGGTCAAAACTGCCACTTGACGCGCTCAACGATATAGGCATTGACCTAACCACCGACCAGCCTTACAAACAAGCATTCGACTATGCCCGCGAACTCATAAAACAAATTTAACTAAAAGGTTGCAAATTGTTTGCTTTGTGATATAATTAACATTTAAGGAGAAATTATGGCGCAAGACTTGTCAATGAAGTTGTTTGAAATATTGTATAAGTTTAATTCCACCGCCAACTACCGCGTAATAAGTTTTGACGACGTGGCGAGCGAATGGAAGGAGAAAACGCAATTCGCGCAGTTTGTGGACGAACTTATAGACAACGAATTTATCTCTTGCAAATACCGCGACAGCGAGAACATTTGTTACACTTGCCTTAAAAAGCCGGTCAGCCTGCCCGTTATGGCGAAACTTGGCATAAAAACGGCGAGTGTGAAAAATACTAAAATTGGAAAGAATTTGTTTATTCAAAGTTTGGTCGGTTTTATTTCCAGTTTTCTGGGAGCGTTGATTGCGTTGCTTATTATTAGATAGGTGAGTATGTTAAACAGTAAAGAAAAATATGTAATGAAATACCTATACCAAAAGTGTATGGGCAAGAAAAGTAGTTTAATCACTCCGCGTGAAGTGATTAGTTTTGTCAGCGACAAATATATTTTGACCACCACCGACCTTGACCAGATTATGACAAATCTCGCCTTTGACAACTACATCGACCTTACCCGCACCGACCGTAAGGGCGAACCCGTATTCTGCATTTCGCTCAAAACCAAGGGCGAAGGCTTTTACCGCGAACTCACCAATAGCAAACGAACGTGGTATTTTCTCATCACCCGAACGGTCATTCTCGCCGTAATCAGTTTTATAATCGGTCTATTGCTTAAATGGATTTTCTAGGAGAGCGATATGGAAAAGTTTGAATTAGTTTCATCATATCAGCCAACGGGTGACCAACCAGAAGCCATTGACGCGCTCGTCCAAGGCGTGCAAAACGGTCTTAGCGGACAAGTGTTGAAAGGTGTTACGGGCAGTGGTAAAACCTTTACAATGGCGAATGTCATTGCCAAATTAAACCGCCCAACGCTCGTGCTTGCGCACAACAAAACTTTGGCAGCACAACTCTGCAACGAATTTAGAGAGTTTTTTCCACACAATCGCGTGGAATTTTTTGTCAGTTATTACGACTATTACCAGCCAGAAGCCTATATCGTGTCAACCGATACATACATCGAGAAAGATATGTCAATCAATGACGAAATCGACAAACTTCGTCACAGCGCCACCGCTAGTTTGCTCACTCACCGCGACACAATCGTGGTTGCCAGTGTTTCCTGCATTTATGGTTTGGGCGCACCGGAAGAATATTACAATCTTCAAATTCCTATCCGCGAAGGCGAGGAAATTAACCGCGACGAACTCATTCGCCGACTCATAGACATTCAATACCAGCGCAATGATGTGGATTTTAAACGTAGCACGTTTAGAGCCAAGGGCGACGTTTTAGATATTTTTCCAGCCGATTCGAGCGAGCGCGCCATTAGGGTGGAGTTTTTTGGCGATACGGTCGAACGTATCAGCGAGTTTGACCCAACGAGTGGACACAGATACAATGATTTGACCTATATCAGCATTTTCCCAGCCAGCCACTACGCCGTCGGCAGTGCCAAACTCCAACAAGCCTTGCAAAACATTCAGCAAGATATGGAAGACCAAGTCAAATATTTCGAGAGTCAAGGCAAACTCATCGAAGCACAACGCATTCGTGAGCGCGTGAACTATGACATTGAAATGATGCGCGAAATGGGCTATTGCTCGGGCATTGAAAATTACAGCCGTTATTTTGACGGGCGAAAGCCGGGCGAACCACCATTCACACTTTTGGACTATTTCCCAGATGATTTTATACTTTTCGTGGACGAAAGTCATATCACCTTGCCACAGATTCGCGGAATGTTTAACGGCGACCGTGCGCGCAAAACCGCACTCGTAGATTACGGCTTCCGCTTGCCGAGTGCCTACGACAACCGCCCACTCAATTTTGATGAGTTTAACGCGCGAATCAAGCAAACAATCTATTGCTCTGCCACACCGAACGAATACGAAATCTCGCTCTCGGGTCAAGTGGTGGAACAAGTCATTCGCCCAACCTTCTTGCTCGACCCAGAAATCGAAGTGCGCAAGTCGGAAGGGCAGATTGATGACCTATATAGCGAAATCCAAAAAGTGCTTGCCAACCAAGGTAAAATCCTTGTCGTGACGCTCACCAAGAAAATGGCGGAGAACCTAACTTCGTACTTTGCCGAGAATGGCTTGCGCGTAAAATATTTGCACAGCGACGTTGACACAATGGAGCGTGTGAAGATTTTGAACGCACTCCGCAATGACGACTTTGACGTGCTCATCGGCATCAACCTTTTGCGCGAAGGACTTGACCTACCAGAAGTGCAACTCGTGGCGATTCTCGACGCGGACAAGGAAGGTTTCTTGCGTAGTGACACCTCACTCATTCAAACCATCGGTCGCGCCGCCCGTAACGATAAAGGTCGCGTCATTATGTACGCGGACAACATCACGGGCAGTATGCAACGTGCCATTGACGAAACCAACCGTCGTCGCGAACTGCAAATGCACTACAATGAAACGCATAACGTCAAGCCAAAGACGATTGTCAAGTCTATCAACGACAGTCTACACATTGTCAAGGAAGCGGACGTCACATTCACAGACAAAAAAGATATTATCAACCAAATCGAGAAACTCAAAGGGCTTATGCAACAGGCTAGCGGTATGCTAGACTTTGAGCGTGCGATTGAACTGCGTGAGCAGATTTCAAAACTAAAAGCAAAATTAAAGAAGAAGTAGGAAATATGTTAGAAAATATTACCATTAAAGGTGCAAAAGAAAACAATCTCAAAAACATCGACCTTACTATTCCGCGCAACAAACTTGTTGTGTTCACGGGCGTGAGCGGTTGTGGCAAGTCAACACTTGCATTCGACACCATTTTCGCCGAAGGACAGCGCAGATATGTGGAGAGTTTGTCCGCCTATGCGCGTATGTTTTTGGGACAGGTGCAGAAGCCAAATGTTGACAGCATTGACGGGCTCAGCCCAGCCATCAGCATTGACCAAAAATCCACCAACAACAACCCACGCAGTACGGTGGGCACGATTACCGAGATTTACGACTATTTGCGTCTTTTGTTTGCCCGCATAGGCAAGCCATATTGCCCAAAATGTGGCAAGGCAATCTCAATGCAATCGCTCGACCAAATCGTAGATAAAGTTATGGCTTTTGGTGAGGGCAGTAAAGTGATGATTCTCTCGCCGGTCATTCGTGGTCAAAAAGGCTCGCACGAGAAAGAAATCGCCGAATACAAAAAGAGCGGTTTCGTGCGTTTAATCGTTGACGGCGAAATGCTCACTTTTGATGACGAAATCTCGCTCAGCAAGACCAAACGCCACGACATCAGCATTGTCATTGACCGAATAGTTATCAAGGCAGGCGTGGAGAAGCGCCTCACCGAATCGGTGGAAAAGGCGCTCGAACTCTCCAACGGCATTGTCGTTGCCAACGTGGACGGCGAAGACCGACTTTTCTCGACCAAATACGCTTGTACAGATTGCGGAATTAGTATGCCAGACATCGAACCGGCATTTTTCAGTTTCAACTCCACGCAAGGCGCTTGCCCAAAGTGTAGCGGACTCGGTTATGTGATGAAAATAGGCGAAGAAGCCGTGGTGATGAATGCCAATCTTTCGCTTGCAGAAGGCGCATTGTACGCTAGCGGGTGGAATATGTACGGCGAAGGCTATGGAATGAAAGTGTTTAGATATTTGGCAGACAAATACAAGTTCGACATCAACACTCCATACAAAGATTTGCCGAAAGAAATCCGCCAAATGCTCGTCTATGGTGAACCGGAAGCCAAGGGTCATGACTACCCAATGACGCAAGTCATTTCCAAGGGCGCGCCATACGAAGGAATGGTGCCTAATCTTTTGCGTAAATACCGCGAAACCAAGAGCGACTACATTCGGGACGAAATCGCCTCGCTTATGAGCGAAGACGAATGCCCGGAGTGTCACGGCAAACGACTCAATCCGCTCGCGCTCAGCATCAAGATTGCAGACAAAAATATCGTGGAACTCACAGATATGAGTATTGGCGCTTTAAAGACGTTCTTTGAAGAATTGCCACTCAACCAAACAGACAGCCGAATCGCCGAGAGCATTTTGCACGAGATTAATGCACGACTCAAATTCTTAATTGACGTCGGCTTGAAATATTTAAGTTTAAGTCGTAGCGCGGGCAGTTTGTCGGGCGGTGAATCACAACGTATTCGCCTTGCCACCCAAATCGGCAGTGGACTTACGGGCGTGATATACATTTTGGACGAACCAAGCATTGGTTTGCACCAGCGCGACAACGAGCGCCTTTTGAATAGCCTTAAAGGGTTGAGAGACATTGGCAATAGTTTAATCGTAGTGGAGCACGACGAAGACACAATGCGCGAAGCCGACTATCTCGTTGACATTGGACCATACGCGGGCGTGCACGGTGGCGAAATCGTGGCACAAGGCTCATTGCAAGACATCATCAACGAGCCACGTAGCATTACCGGACAGTTCTTGTCCGGCAAGCAAAAAATAGAGATTCCAACTCATCGCAAAAAGACAAATCAAGGGTTTATCGAACTCAATGGCGCTACTATGCACAATTTGAAGAATGTGAATGTCAAGATTCCAAAGGGCGTGTTGACTTGCATTACGGGTGTGAGTGGCAGTGGCAAGAGTACGCTCATCAACGACATACTTTACCCAACGCTCAACAACACTTTCAACCGCACCAACTATACGGTAGGCGATTGCAAAGAGATTAAAGGTCTCGAAGGCTTGGATAAGGTGATTGCCATTGACCAGACACCTATCGGACGCACTCCACGTTCCAACCCAGCCACATATTCGGGCGTGTTTACCAAAATTCGTGAACTTTTTGCCTCCACACCAGAAGCCAAAGAACGTGGCTTTGATATGGGCAGATTCAGTTTTAACCTTGAAGGCGGTCGTTGTGGCGCGTGCGACGGCGACGGCGTGAAAAAGGTGAAAATGTATTTCTTGCCAGACGTTTATGTGCCTTGCGAAGTGTGTGAGGGCAAGCGTTACAATCGTGAAGTTTTGTCCGTGCATTACAAGAGCAAGAATATTTACGAAGTGCTCGAAATGACGGTGGAAGAAGCCTTGTCATTCTTTGAGAATATTCCAACCATCAAATCTAGATTGCAGACAATGTACGACGTGGGCTTGGGATATATGAAACTCGGTCAACCAGCCACCACCATCAGCGGTGGCGAAGCGCAACGACTCAAACTTGCGACCGAACTTTGTCGTCGTGGCACAGGTTCAACCGTGTATATCTTGGACGAACCAACCACCGGCTTGCATATGTATGACGTGAAGAAACTTATCACCGTTTTGCAAAGGTTCGTTGACGGCGGAAACACCGTTATCGTCATTGAACACAACCTTGACGTCATCAAAGTGGCAGACTACATCATCGACCTAGGGCCAGAAGGCGGGGACGAAGGTGGTCGCATTGTGGCAACCGGCACACCAGAGCAAGTGGCAAAAGTAGATGGCAGTTACACCGGTCAATTCTTGAAAAAGATTTTAAATAAGAACTAAATTACAAAAAGTGCGATGTTTTAACGCACTTTTTTTGTGAAAAATGAGCAAACAATTCGTCTAATTTTCGACATAATATAGTAGTTTTGACTAAACTACTTGACATTTTGTTTATGCCTTGTTGTATATAGTCAAATAAAAGGGGTTGTTTATGGCAAATTATGAGAAATTGAAATACAACAACAAGACGAGTTGTATTCAAATGCGTCAATTTATAGATGGAGCCGTGAAGAAATTGAGCGCAGAATTGAACAAGCAGACAAACAGCGCACAAGAGCCACAACAGAAGCAGATAAATTGATGTTCAAGGCGAGAAAACAAGTACTCGCAGACAGATTGGAAGAAATTGACCGTGCGATTAGAGAAGGCGTCTATCCAACAAAAAGAAACTCTAAAGGCGAGTTAGTACCTGACCGTCCAGAAACGGCATATACTTACCTAGCAAAAGAGTATCAAGAGCGTATGAAAAGAAGGAAACTCAGTCCACGCGCTCGTGCAAAAGAAAAGAAAGATTTGGATTACACCAGACAAATGACACTTAAACACCCAAGAGAAGCCGCTCTTGCGGAACTTACGAAGTTGAGAAAGTTGCGTGAATCTGTGGAAGGTCACCTTACAGTTGTGGATAAGACAAGATATGCTGTGCTAGAAGAACGCATAAGCAATCACGACTTTGAAACGGAACAATACGTTAAACAAGTTCTTGCCGAAAGAAGTGCGAGAAGAGATGCAATCAGCCGTGACCCATTAGGTGTGAAGAAGAAACGTCAAGTCATCGCGGACAAGAAAACTAAAGGTAAGATTTTGGACAACTATTCAACCTACACATATGAACAGTTGGAAGTCGTAATTGCGCGCCTAGAAAAATTGAACAACGAAACACAACATCAACTCACATTTGAAGATGGTCAAAGATTGGAAATCTCCAAGATGTGCAGACAACAAATTGATAAATACGTTCACGACCATCGCAAATTGGACGACGGTCCAGACGAAGTAAGGAAATTGCGTGAAGAAGGTCAAAGAAAAGTGCGCGAAGAAGTGGAAAAACTCAAAAAACGCCAACGCGAATACAAAGCACGTTTGAAGACAGACGACAAGATTTTGCCACAAACCAAAACCAAGGCTGACGACGGAATGTTGCCACAATAAAAAATAAGCCACACGGCTTATTTTTTTGTCTAAATAAGTTAGTACAGTTTGAAATTTTGCTTTACAAAATATTCTCAAAGTTGAAACTAAATTTCAACTTATAAAATGTTTTCAAAGTTGAAACTAATCATATGACCGAGATACCCCATATTCTCGCGCAGTAGTAGTGCGTAGGTTTGGCAGTCGGCAAGGTTGTCATTGCGCACGCTGGCTTTGAGATAACCGATATAGTCGCCGATATTTGACATATCTTTGTGACTAACCACCAAACAGAGTGTTTTTTCGCGTTTTAGCCAGTATTTTTCGATGTTATCTACTTGCTGTGACAATTTATCTGTTACTGTGGTTTGCGTGCTAATTTCGGTATAAATTTCGCCACATTTAACATTCATAACGTCAATCGTGCTGTCGATGTACAACAATTCCCAAATGGCAAGCCCGATAATGCCCAAAGTGATGACGATTACGGCAATTATGCGTTTCATTTGCCACCCCCATAGTTAAAACTGATAAACGGTTTGTTTTTGGTCTGCAAATAGACGTTGTTGGACATATCTATCGTCATCGCGATAACGTCTTTGAGTTTAGACACCTTTTTGCTACGCAAGATTGACTCAATTTCGTCTTGCGATTTGCCCGATTGTTTTACCATTTCGCTATTGAGTTGTCCGTCGCTGATGACCAAATAAGGTATCTTTGGCGGTGGGTTGGTGACCTTGATATCCTTGGCTTGCGCTGGCGTGGCGTCTGCTGTTGGCAAAACGGAGAGTTTGCCGTTGGTTTCCACAATGGCGTACTCGATTTGAGATAAATCAAAATAACCCAACTCGCGTAAAGACTCTTGTAAGTCGTCCACCGTCATATTGAGTTGTTTAATTTTTACATAATCAATGCCCTTGGGGTTGATGACGATGACAGGCGAGCCACTGATAACCGTGCGAACTAATATGCTTTTGCGCGACAAAAAGGTCAGCACAAAATGAATGATAACCAGCACGGCGAGTGGCAAAAGCCCGTTGATGAGCGGGATACCGCTGTCTGACATCGGCATTGTCGCCAAGTCGGCAATGATGAGCGTGATGACCAATTCAAAAGGTTGCATTTCACCGATTTGCCTTTTGCCCATAATGCGCAAAAACACCAGCACGACGAAATATATGATAAATACACGAACAATGCTTACAAACATAACACAATTTTTGCCAAAAAGAAAAAGACTAAACCGCCTTTTTCATTTCTTTGCGCCTAATATGCAGTTGTTCAAGGCTGAATAGCCCAATGACGCACGCGAGCAGGGTGTAGAGCACCACCATAACCAGACTGCACAAAATGGCAGAAATTAGGCTGTGCATAATTATGCAGAATAGGTTGTGTAGCCAGACGCCCAAAAGCGTGGTAGGTAGGCAGATGATGGCGTATTTGCCCAAATCTCGCAGAAGTCCAAGATTAAGGTCGGGCACAAACTTGTATAGTAATCGAATGTTGAGCACACTAATTGTGCCGGTCGATAGCCCCGTCGCCAAAATGACCGATTGAATGCCCAGACTTCGCGTGCACACCAAAAGCACTACGAGTAGAATTGCCGACCCTATAAGATAGTTCCAAAAAGATTTCTTTTCCAAACTCATTCCGTTGAGAATGCTGTTGCTCATTCCCATAATGGCGATAGGCAGTACGAGAATGGCAGATTGTTGCAAAAGTAGCCCAGCCATTTGGTTGTGATACAGCCAACTCGTAATGCTTTTGCCCACTGCTAAAAACACCGGAATGAACATAATGGAAAGGTAGAGCACGACGGCAAAGCATTTCTTCAAACTGGTGCGAATGCTAGCGTAATTTCCTTTGGCAAGGTTGCCCGCAAGGTTGGGCACGAGCGCCATTCCCAGCGACCCGATGAAACTCATCGGCACATACAAAAGCGGGGTGGTCATACCCATCATCACGCCGTATAGCGAGAGCGCTTGACTGCTCGTTAGTCCGCTGGCAATCAACTGCGCCGGCACGATTACGCTGGCGATTGGTGCGGTCAAACTGCTGGTAAGCCTAATGCCCGTGATTGCGGACGAACTCGTCAGCACGTTGACGTATTCGCCCTTGTTAAAGTTAAGTTTGTTTTTGAATTTAAAGAAGAGTATGCCCGCTAGCACCGCAGACGACAAACAAGCAATGCTGAACGCGCGTGACACCGCCAGCGTGGCTTGCGAATGGTCGGCAAGCGTCTTGATGAGCACAACTGTGAGCACAATGCGCACAATCTGCTCGAATAGTTCGGTGATAGATACGCTGAAAAATCTGTTTTCGCCCCACATCACGCCCCTAAACACGCAATAGGTAGCCGAGTATATTACGGCGGGGAGCATAAGTATCATAATTTCCACGCAACGTTGGTCGGCAAAGATATGGTTGAATAGCCCGCGCGCAAGATACACAATCGCGCACAGCACCACGCTTAGTCCCAGCGCAATGACCATTGCCGAGCCACCCACCTTGTGCTTGTGTTTCACGTCGCCCAGATAGATGTATTTGCTAGTCAGTTTGGCGGTAGTGAGCGGAATTCCACTGCACACAATGGTCATCAATATGCCGATGAACGAACTTGCCACCTGATACAGCCCCAGCATTTCCGCGCCCAGTTCGCGACTGAGATAGATGTGAAAGATGAACCCCATAAAACGCGTTATGGTAGAGAAAATCGTCAAAATGAAAACAGCCTTAACAAAAGATTTCATACTTGTCCTTGAAATAATATATCTTTTGCCCGCATAAAATATGACGGAGTAGATATGAGTTGCACATTAAAAAAGATAGAACTTTCGGGAGATATAGTCACCCGCATTTTACCCAACCAGACCAAACAGCAAGTGCTGAAAAAGTATGGTTGCCGACTGACCGACCTTGAATACAATGTTTGGCGCGCGGGCGCGTGGCTGGTGATACACAAGTCCAGCCGACGCACGCACATTGTTCGTCCGCTGGAAACTCTGCCCAAGATTGCCGAGAAATATGGCACAACCGCTGACGCGCTGGCAAGCCTAAACAAACTAAAAAACAACTGCGTCTTTATAGGACAACAGTTGTTTATAGATTAGTCTTTGTTTTCTTTGTTGGCTTCGACTGTCTTGTCGTAGTTGTCGCTACGGCTTTTTTCAATGATAGATTGAGTGATGTCGAATAGGTGTTGCTCGCTAGACAAGTAACTTATCTTCAAATCAAGTTTGGAGATTTGTTTTGCCAGCATATTGAGATGTTTGTTGGCGTTTTTGAGTTTGCTTTCCACTTCTGCCACAGCGTGCTTGTCTGCGGACGCGCCTTGCATTTTGAGTGAACGGCTCTCAGTCAAATTGTGCTTGTATTCCGTTTCGATTGCTTCTTTTTCGGCAATCAAGGCGTCGCGTTGACTAGCCAAAGGTTTGATTTCCGCGTCACGAATTTCAATGGCTTGTCTACGGTTTACACTAGCCAAGATTGTATCGTTGCGGTCATAGTTGTCGCCCTTAACTCTCACTTTGCGTTTGAGTTTGCCTTTATACTTACGCATAATTGCGCCAACGATTGCAATGATGATTGCCACACCGAAGATGAGCGAAGATAGTGTAATCAAAACCGTGCTTGCAGTAACTTTGCTGGTGTTACCATTGTCGTCAGTGTTCGTCTTGTTTCCGTCGTTGATTGTGAGCACTTGTTTAGTTGAAACTTTCTTGGCTTCCTTGATGGCATTGTTGAATGCGGTTTCATCATTAATCTTATTGATGATAGGTGAGCCGAAGTACACACTGCCGGCTGTTTCAGCGTCTGTTTTGCCCAGACCCAAAATGAATTTGGCAGATGCAGATGATTCGCAGTTGATGTAGAACTTGTAGTCCTTCCAACTTCGTTTAGTGTTAATACTTTCAAACACTTTGTCGAATGCGTCAAGGCGAACTGTTGCACCGAAATTGGTGTTGTTTTCGTCATTGTCACATCTTACGTCAGTATAAACTGGTACGATAACTTCGTAATAGTTGCCACCTTCAAATGTGTATTGCATTTTGCTGGTGAGATTGTATTGAGTGTCGTCAGTTGATATGATTGCGAGCACGTTGCCGTCATTTTTGAGTTCTGTGTTGTAAACGTTGTCTGTTGTAAGGTTTGTAGCGTTCTTGGTCTTTACAACGCCTGCAACCACGTTTTTGCTACCCGAAACATAGTTTGATGTGTAGAGTAGTGAGTTGTACATATTGTCTTTGATTTTAGTGTCGCCATAAACCAAAGTGTTTTCAGCAAGGTTGAATTCCTTGATGACAGCGTCAAGTCCGGCAAAACTTGGATAGTCAACTGCCACGCTGTCGAATAGGGCATAACCGCTAGCAGTCTTTTCGCTGTTGTTAGGATTGCCAAGACTGAGTTTGAGTGTTACGTCGTATGATTTGTCGCTTGTGGTGATTTTCATCACATAGCATTTCCATACGCCGTTGGTGTTGATGTTGTCAATGTTTGCTAGTGTCAAACCGCCGTCACTGGTTTCGAGAGATAGGTATGCGCCGTTCTTTGAACCACTGTAAAGTTGGGTTTGAACATAAACCATAAATGAATAACTAGTGTTAGCACTGAGTGACTTTTTAGCAGAAGTCATTGTTTGCACGCCAGCAACGTCATTATTGAGTGCAAGTGCGTAGTTAGTCACCTTTTCGTTAGGAACATTGCCAATGTAGTCAAGGTTAGCAAACTTGGTCTTGTTTAGGCTGATGTCGCTAGTGTTGGTGCTAACAATGCCATATTTTTGGTCGATTGTTTCGCTAGACAAACTTGAAGTCCAACCTTGTGGGGCAGAACCGATGAAAGTCTTGCTCAAATCAGTGGAGTTGTTTTTGAATAGTGTGAAATTGCCGTTGGTGAGTGTGTAGTCGTCCTTGGTGACATAGTCGCTAGATAGGTCGAGAATGTCAACATAACTGCCGGCTGAAACGTTTGAGTAGTTGGTGTAACTTACTAGGCTGATAGAATAGCGCGAAACGAACATTTGTCCAATGCTGTCTTCGCCCAAACCGAAACTCAATTTAACCGTGCGGTCTTTGGTTGGGTCACCCACAACGTAAAGGTTGATAGGTTGATAGCCGTTAGTTTGACTGCGACTGGTTGATGAGAAGGTTACAGACTTGTCAACGACATTGTCTTTATCGTCTGTGGTGCTTACTTTGACCCAAGCGTTGCCTTTGGTGACGTCAACGAGTTTAGCCATAACAGTGAAGCGATAGGTGTAGCCCGCTTTGATAGTGTATTCTTGTGCGTTGTATGCTACATTGGCTTTCTTGTGATTGATAATGCCGAGTACATAGTTTGTGCTAGAAATTAGGTCAGTTTTTGGTGAATTGATTGTTTTACCGTCAGCCAAGGTAACAAGGCTGTCCGCCACATTGTAAATGCCTGTGGTTGACACTTCATTGTCGCCAATGGAAGATGACTTTTCACTGTCAAGGCTGATTTCGCCATATTCTTCAAAGTTGAATTCTTGGCTATATAAATCTGCGTTGGCAAGGTTGAGTTCTTTTACATTGGTGTTGCCAGCAAGAGCGTTGAGTTCAGTGTTGTATAGGTCACTGCTGATTGATTGTGCGCTGATGTTGTCGAAGTAAACGATGCCTTGTCCAGTCTTGCCGTCGCGTGAGCCGAGATAGAGTTCAAGGCTGACTTCGCTGTCTGCTACCGCGTTGGTGTGAACATAGAAATAGCAAGTTGTCCAAACGTTAGCATTGACGTTGCTGATGCTGACCGGCTCGAATGAGTCGTCCGCACTGGTTAGGTACAAGTTGGCAATGGCTGATGTGCTCTTGACATCAATGCTGATGCTGTAATAACCGTTGGACGCAAGAGCAATCTTATCCGAGATGTAACCGAACGAGTTGTTGGCGTTCTTTGAGTTAATCATCAAAATATTGGAGTCGTTTGACGAACTAGCGCCAGGATTGGCACTGATGTCGTATTTGGACTTGTTTTTGTTGAACCCTGTCGAACTTACATCAATGACGCCCGCCTTGATGGCTAGACTAGATTGGTCTCCCGATTCGGTGAACCCGCTAGGCTTCTTTGGATAACTGCCAGACTTTGGATTGGCAAAGTTAGGGTCGGTGAAGGCTAGGTTACTGCCCGTGTAAGCGTGAGCCGACTTTGGTGCGAGTAGGTTGCTAACCAAACCGAAATTGATGCCTAGTGCAAAAATTAAAAGTAGGGGCACAATTATAAGTTTTTTGAAATAGTTTACGTTTCCTTTCATTATATACCTCAAAGCAAAATTTAAACTGATAGTTTGTGTAGTTACCAATTTTTAGTAAATTTATACAACGGCATTATACAACAATTCTAGATTTTTGGCAAATATTTTAGGTAAAGAAATGCAATATTAGTATTAAATATATATATTTTTGTGCGCACGCGCGAAATATTTTGCACTTTTTGGCAAAACATAATGTTATGAACAAAAAATCTTTTTTCAAAAACGCTATGTGGGGAAGCCTAATAGGCGCTATCAACGGCTTTTTTGGTGGGGGCGGTGGAATGATTGCCGTGCCAATACTTTTGCACTTGCTAGATGACGACGACAAAAAGGCACACGCCACAGCCATTTTCGTAATGCTCCCCATAAGTATTGCCAGTGCAGTGATTTATATAACCACCAAACAGACTCAGTTTGGGGCGAGTTGGTGGACGATTGTCGGGCTGGTCGCGGGCGGTGGGCTAGGCGCGTGGCTGTTGCCCAAACTCAAAAATAAGCAAATTCAGTGGATTTTCATTGTAATAATGTTCGCTTCGGGCGTGTATATGTTGGTGAGATAATGTGGTATGTGATTGCAGGTTTGTGTGGTGGCGTCGTCGCGGGGCTCGGTATGGGCGGTGGCACGTTAACCATTCCAATATTAACCATTTTGCTGTCGGTCAAACAGAAATCGGCGCAAGGGATTAATCTCTTGGGCTTTATTCCGCTAGCCGTCGTGGCGCTCATCATTCACTCCAAAAACAAACTCGTTGAATACAAAAAAACCTATATAATCGCGCTCACGGGAATGCTTTTCGGGGTGGGCACGTCCTTTTTGGCAGGACAAATATCTAATAAATGGCTCGGTAAACTTTTTGCACTATTTTTAATCGCGCTTGCCGTTTGGCAGACCGTCCAAGCAATCAAAAACGGCAAAAAGGCCAACAAAAAAGCCACAAAAAACGACCTAGCGCTTGTCGTTTATGACGGCAGAAATTTGAATGAAAAGATTGACGATGTTCTGTCAAATAATAGCGTGCAATCCGTTGGAAAATGCACTCAAAAACAAAACTGCTACACAGACAAGAAGTCCGCGCCCGACACGCACAAATAGTTCAAGCCGTAGCCAAGGTTGGAGTTCATATTTTTGACCACACTCACCATTCGGGTGAGATACGACTTGAACCCCGCGCGGACAAAGTCCAGTTCGTCAGCGCGTTTGACAATGTCGTCGAGAGATTTTATGCAATCTGCCGAGTCCGGATTTTTCACGTAATCTATGCAGACATCTATCAAGTTGTTGAGTATTTTTCGTTCGTTTTTGTACTCGGCATTTATTTCAATCGTTACCACTTTGCCCGCATAGTCGGGGTTGTTCGACACCACGTTTTCAGCCTGACTTTTGCTAGTGTAAACGCTCGCCAGTACCTTGTTGTCGTCCGTCACGAAGCCCGCTCCACCCTTTAATCGCAAGCCTTGTCCAAAACTCTCGGCTTGCGCCTTGGTGTCGAACTCGCCAAGGCAGACGGCATAATATGTTACCATTTTTTGTCTTGGACTAATGCCGAACCCTAACGAATACAGCGCCCAGCCCAAAAGTCCGCCAAGACTAATAACCAACGCCAAAAATAATATGAAAATAAGCAAACTTGTCTGTTTGCTCTTTTTTTGATTGGAAATCTTAATATTGTCCACACTCTAATTTATGAGAATACTAACTTGCGTATGAATTTTGTCAGCAAAAATTCGTTTTCATGGGTCGTCGTTGTATCATAATTTCGTCAAAATCAATACATATTTAGGAGGAAAAAATGAAGTTAAAACCAATGTTTGACCGCGTCCTAGCGCGCGTGATTACGCAGACCGAGATGACCGAATCGGGTATTATTATGCCTGCCACCGTGCAGGAAAAACCCATGTACGCCGAGATTGTGGCGGTGGGCGAAGGCGGGCTCATCGACGGCAATGAAGTGAAAATGGTGGTGAAAGTGGGTCAGCACATATTTTTCAATAAATTCAGTGCGACCGCAATCCAATTTGAAGGCAAAGATTATGTAATGTTGAAGCAAATCGACATTCTGGCAGTGGTGGAGGACTAGTATGAAAAAACAACTTTTGTTTGGTGATGAAGCACTCAAAAGTGTGGAGTCAGGAGTGAATAAACTTGTAAATATGGTCAAATGCACACTTGGGCCGAAAGGTCGCAATGTCGCCATATCTCGTGGTGGTGCTAGTCCGCTCATCACAAATGATGGGGTGAGCATTGCACGAGAGATAGAACTCGAAGACGACGCCGAGAATGTGGGCGCGTCAGTTATCAAGGAAGTGTGCACCAAAACGAACGACATCGCGGGCGACGGCACAACCACCGCGTCCGTGCTGGCGCAGAGCATAATCAACGAAGGTGTGCGTAATGTCATTGCAGGTGCGAATCCAATCATAATGCGCAAGGGCATTGAGCGTGCGTGTGACTGGGCGGTGGATGAAATCCGTTCAATGAGCCGACCTATCGAGTCAAATGACGACATTATGCAAGTGGCGACCATCAGCGCGGGCGACGCCGAAGTGGGCAAATTAATCGCCACCGCAATGGAGCGCGTGGGCAAGGACGGACTGCTCACCATTGAAGATGGGCAGACCACCCAAACCGAACTCAAAACCGTGCTCGGCTTGCAGTTCGATAAAGGCTATGTCAGTTCATATATGGTGACCGACACGGACAAAATGCAAGCCAAACTTGACAATCCATACATACTTTTGACCGACAAAAAAATATCCAATTTTGCCGACATTCTGCCAATCATTGAGCCCCTTGCCAAGCAAGGCTCGTCACTCGTCATCATTGCGGACGAAATCGAGGGAGAAGCGCTCGCGACCCTAATTCTCAACAAGGTACGTGGCGTGTTTAATTGCGTGGCGGTCAAGTCGCCGGCATATGCGCAAGACCGCAAACAGATTATGCAAGACATCGCCGTACTAACTGGCGCGAAGATGTTTAACACCGAAACGGGAGATGACTTGAAACTGGCAACCATTGACGACCTAGGCAGAGTGAAATCTGCCACAATCACCGACTCAAAAACCCTTTTGGTAGGTGGAATGGGCGACATTGAGCAGATTTCTGTCCGCGCGCAAAGCCTTAGAGAGAAACTCGCCAACGAGCAAAACGAGTTCGCACAAGAAGTGCTCAAATCTCGCCTTGCCAGCCTCACTGGTGGGGTGGGTGTCATCAGCATTGGCGCATACACGGAAACGCAACTGCAAGAGAAACGCTTGCGCATTGAAGACGCTCTTAACGCGACCCGCTCTGCCGTGCAAGAAGGCATTGTCGCGGGCGGTGGAGTGGCGTATTCCAAAGTGGCAAAACTTATCGAACCTAAACTTAATACGCTCACGGGCGACGAACTTTTGGGCGCGAAAATCGTAATCAAAGCCTTGCTCGCTCCAATCTGCCAAATTGCCACAAATGCGGGCAAGGACGGCGGAGTCATAGTAGATAAGGTGTCGGGCGACAAAAACGCAAGTTTTGGCTATGACGCACTAAACGACAAATATGTAGATATGTTCTCGGCGGGCATTGTTGACCCAGCCAAAGTGAGCCGTACCGCCTTGCAAAACGCGTGCAGTGTGGCAAGCACTCTTCTTACAACCCAAGGAATTGTGCTGGAAAA
>ULWL01034930.1_pt1 | contig 36378 bp, 63 predicted proteins | sample 1960171 | NCBI WGS metagenome assembly ULWL01 (sample SAMEA4835807, study PRJEB28245) | human gut metagenome | biome: gut microbiome; material: fecal sample | place: Denmark | collected 2008 | reverse complement strand
CCGGTGAGCTGACGTGACGGCGGAGTTTGTGATCCCGACGATGCTTCCGGTAATGAACGAATACACGGACGCCGTAGGAGGATGAGCACAATGCCGGATGAATTCCCGTTTGAACGCGCTGCAATTAATGATGAAGATATGCCGCGCGACCTTGACATCGCAGACGCTTGTTTTTACACCGCTCTGCGGATTATTTACAAGGCGTATCATAATGGCGTTATCGACCGAAAAACCGGTACAGAGCTAAAAAAGCAGCTTACACGCGCTCATGTGAGCGATAAGAGCAAAGTTGAGTTTTTGAAGCGAAGCGCGATTGACCTTAACGACCGAATCAAAAAAGCGTCGGATGCATATAAATCCAACCGAACGATTGAAAACGCCGACGAACTTTACGCTGCATTTTACAATTTACCAGACGATTGGAGAAATAAAAAAAATGATCAAAGATAGTGGAGAAAGAACCGAATTCGAAAGCGGGGCTGTCAGGGATATGCACGAAGGTAAAGGCGATATGGTCTCTATTCCGTGGGAATCAGTTTTGAGATTGTCACGGCACTACGAATCTGGTGCAAAAAAGTATCAGCGATGGAATTTTAGAAAAGGAATCCCGGTTTCAAGTTTTATCGATTCCGCTTGCAGGCACCTTGCAAAGTACCAATGCGGAATGGACGATGAAGATCATTTGGCGGCCGCAGCATTTAATATTCTGGGCGCGATGCTGATGGAAAATACAATGCCGGAAATGCAGGATTTGCCGCTTCGCAAAGGTAAAAACACATTTGATTATTTTGAAAGTAAGGTAAAAAGAAATGATTAGAACTTACCAGCTTAAAAGAGAGATTGCCCCATGCAAAAATTGCGCCGATCGACACGAGGCTTGCTGGGGCGAATGCGAGAAATACAAGCAATGGAAGATGATGCTTGACGAAGCGAACAGGAGACGCAGAGAATACAGAGAAAAATCACTCGCATATTACAACCCACGCATTTATTGACAAACCGAATAATAATTGCTAAAATAGTGTATACGGGAAACTGTATGCACTATTTTTCTATGTTCCGTTAGTTTAAGGGAAGAACGGGTGACCTATAATCGCTTAATGGATGGTTCAAATCCACCACGGAACACCACTATTTTTCTGTTGGAGGTGAGGTTGAATGGCTAATGAAAAAAATTTGATACCGTTTAACGAGCTAACAGAGAGCCAACAGAGAGAAATAGCCTCCAAAGGTGGAAAAGCAAGCGCAGAGGCAAAACGAAAGCGGAAAACGCTCAAAGAGGAACTCTTGCTGATGCTTGAAGATGAAGAAGTGCAGAAGTCTGTTGCTGTTGCGCTTATTCAAGAGGCACAAAACGGAAATGTAAAGGCTTTTGGAATGCTTCGGGACACCATCGGAGAGGCACCTGTTGAAAAGGTACAAACTACGCAAACAGTTGTTGATATGAGTGCTTTTAGCACAGAAGAAATAAAGGCGATGCTTGACGATGACTTACCGTGATGCGCTACGCTGCGAATTGGCAAGGCGTGACTTTTGGGAATACTGCAAGCTGTTAGCACCTGACTTTTACAAAGAAGATCGCAAGTTCTTGAAAGACAAATGCCGTGAGTACCAGGATTTTTATGAAAGCCAAGACGAATACTTGATTGACAACGAACCACCGCGACATGGCAAGTCCAGAACGGCGACTTTGTTCGTCCAATGGGTTATTGGAAAGTGTCCGAAAGATAAAATAATTACTGGTTCATACAACGAAACGCTGTCCACCGTCTTTTCAAAGGGCGTTAGAAACAAGATACAAGAAACCTCTGCTGATGGTCGAATTGTTTACAATGACATTTTCCCCAATGTTAGAGTAAAGCGTGGCGACGCTGCAGCTAACCTATGGGGCATTGAGGGAAACGACACAAACACATACCTTGCGACATCTCCAACTGGCACAGCTACCGGCTTCGGTGCTGACTTGATGCTGATTGATGACCTTATCAAAAACGAGTACGAAGCGAGAAACGATAATGTCAAAGAACAGCATTGGAAGTGGTTCACAGACACTATGTTGTCCCGCCGTGAGGGTAAACGCAAGGTTATTGTGGTTATGACCAGATGGGCATCGGACGACCTCGCAGGGCGGCTTATAGAGGCACTTAACCGGCAAGGGAAAAAGTATCGTCTGATCTGTTATAAAGCGTTTGACGGTCACTCAATGCTCTGTGAGGACATTTTGAGCCGCGCCCAGTATGAAGATATACTGCAAGGCGACACGGGCAAGGATATTGTGGAGGCGAACTACAATCAGTCGCCCATTGACATTACTGGCAGACTTTACAGCCAGTTGCAGACCTATGACGAACTGCCGAAGAACATCGAAAGCATTGACAGCTACACCGACACGGCTGATGAAGGTGCCGACTTCCTATGCTCTATTATCTATGCTGTCAAAGATTGCAAGGCTTATGTGCTGGAAGTGATCTACACGCAAGATGGAATGGAAGTCACGGAAGATTTGGTTGCAAAGGCACACACAGACTATTCCGTGAACCGCGCAAAAATCGAGAGCAACAACGGCGGTAAAGGATTTGCACGAAATGTCAAGCGGATTGCGCAGGAGAAGTACGGCAACAATATCACGCACTTTTTCACATTCACGCAGACAAAGAACAAGATCAGCCGTATCTTGACAGGCTCAACAGGTGTTATGAACAATGTACTGTTTCCTGTTGGATGGGAAAACCGCTGGCGTGAGTATTGGCGTGATATGACAAAGTATCAGCGGATTGGGAAAAACGCTCACGATGACGCGCAGGACGCCACAACAGGCGTTTATGAAAATCTGCCTAAGAAAAAGGCAACAAGCAATTACACGCCGATTTTTATGTAGGTTGGAATCTATGGAAATAAGAAATGCGTATCCGAATACAGGCGATTGCTTCACAAGGGATGGAAGTGCTAATTGCCAAAAATGCAAGCATATTGCAACGTTCGGTAAAATAAAATATTGTGCATATTGCCCAGGCCGTTGCGCTCCACATCAAATCATAAAAAGTTCATTTGACCCAAATGACAGAAGTCGACGATGTATATTTTGCAAGTATTATACATTTAGTTTGAAATCTGATAAATGTGTGGAGTGCTTATCCACAATTCATTTGGACAATTTCAAGTTGCAAGAAGACTTAGAAAACGCTGATTGGTATAAAAATATGTCAGAAAAATAATCGAGGGAGCGTGATTGAAATACTCACTTTTAACGACTTGGTAGAAATCGGCGAAAATGAACGCGACCGGATGGAGTTTGTGCTTGATGCGATTAAGGAGCATAAGGGGAGCGAACTATATAAAACTGCTTATGATGCGGAATTGTACTACAAGCACCAAAATCCAACGATCATGCGGTTCCAGAAATTCGTATATAATCAATTTGGCCAGAAAGTCCCGGACATTTGGTCTCCAAACAACAAAATCGCGTCGAACTGGTACAACTACTTCACAACTCAGGCCGTTTCGTATCTGCTTGGCAATGGCGTGACATTCAAAAAAGAATCCAACAAGGATAAACTGGGCAAGGATTTTGACAAAAAGGTACAGGACATTGCCACTCACGCAAAGAATGGCGGTGTTGCCTTTGGCTTCTGGAATCTTGACCACCTTGAATGTTTCGACCTGACCGAATTTGTACCGATTTATGACGAGGACGATGGTGGTTTGAAGGCCGGAATCCGTTTCTGGCAGATTGATGACAGCAAGCCGCTACGTGCTACCTTGTACGAGATGGACGGTTACACGGACTATATCAAGCGCAAGGGCGAAGATGTGGCTATCCTGCATGAAAAGCGGGCATACACGCAGATTATCAGGAAGAACGACATTGAGGGCGAGACGATCCTTGATGGTGCGCCTCCTGCTGGATTCCCCATTGTGCCACTGTGGAATGTCAACCGGCAGAGTGACCTTGTTGGCAACCGTGGAACGATTGACGCCTATGATTTGATGGTGTCCGGTCTGATTAACAATGTCAGTGACGGTGAGTTCATTTACTGGATTCTCAAAAACTGCGGCGGCATGAATGAGGCTGATGATGCAAAATTCATTGAACAGTTGAAACTGACCCGCGTTGCCCATGCTGACGGTGACGATGGGGCAAGTGTTGAAGCCCACAATGTAAATGTTGAGTTTGAAGCTACCTCAGAAGCCCTTGACAGGCTCACAAATCAGTTGTACACGGACTTTATGGCGCTAAAGGTGCAAGATGTGTCTGCCGGTTCCGTGACCGCTACGCAGATTCAGGCGGCTTATGAGCCTATCAATCAAAAGACAGACCAGTTTGAGTATCAAGTCACGGAGTTTATCAACGGCATTCTCGCTCTGGCTGGTATTGATGATGAGCCGACATACACCCGTTCGCAGATGAGCAATCAGTCTGAGACGCTGGAAATGGTCTTGCAAGCCGCTGAATATCTTGATGATGAATATGTCACCACTAAGATTCTGACGCTTCTGGGCGACGCTGACAAGGCGCAGGAAGTGCTTAAACGAAAGGACGCGGAAGCGTCTGACAGATATAAACAGATGGAAACGGAACTGGAAGATTTGAAGAGTCAAAATGAAAACAATGAAAGTGAGGAAGAGTAATGGCACTTGAACCGATTACGCGGCAAGAAAAGATTATTGCTGGGCAGGATTTGACACCAATCACAAGAATGGAGATGTTTCTTAAGGAATACGGCGGTTCTGGCGGCTCTGGCGGCGGCGGAGGTGGCGGCGCAGTTACCACACTGCACATCAACATCACAGCCGTAAACATGGAAACGATGGAGGCGACATTTACCGCTGATAAAACACCCGCGGAAATGCAGCAGGCATCAGTTAATGGCCCTATTTGGTGCGTCGTAACATTCGCAGCAGGTATTTTGTCAGAAGAAGCCTTGTCACTTGGAATTCCCCCAGCATGGGATAGCATTAATGCAGTGGCGTTTGGAAGAGTGACACGTCCAGCTCACAATGAAAACGGCGATAATGATATTACTTTCGCTGTCATTGGAGGGCCTGATTATGGGTGGGATATAGACTTAACAGCATTTTCTGGTAGTTAATTACCCCGTTACAACCGAGGCAGTACAATATATGAAAAAGACGATTCTGGCACTATCTCCGCAACAGAGGTAACTCAATTAAACACCGCAAATTAGTTAAGGAGTGAAATAATGGCAGACAAAGCGCATCGCCTGACAGACGAAAAACTGGAAGAAATGGAGAAGCGGCTGTCTGCCATTTATTCCAGGGCGGAAAAGGAAATTCAAAAGACAGCTGACGAATACTTTTCCAAATTTGCCAAGCATGACGAAGCCAAGCGGAAACTTTTAGAGCAGGGAAAAATCACAGAGGACGAATACACCAAATGGCGCAAGGGAAAGGTGATGTATGGCAAGCGGTTTACCGAAATGAAAGAGCAATGCGCTCAACAGCTTTTGAATGTTAACAAAACCGCCATTGCCTATATCAACGGTGAATTGCCGGAAGTGTATGCGATGAACTACAATGCCCTTGAAAGCACCGTAGATGGCGTTGGAGGCTATTCTTTCACTTTGGTGGATGCTGATACCGTCAGAAATTTGGCGGTCACAGACACGAGCCTGTTGCCTTACAAGAAGATTGACCCGGAAAAGGATATTCCATGGAACATGAAGAAAATCAATGCTGAAACCTTGCAAGGCATCTTACAAGGCGAGAGCATGGATAAAATCGCAAAGCGGATTATGAATGTTCAAGAGATGAACAAGACGCAAGCGATTAGGTCGGCACGGACTATTGTCACTGGCGCGGAAAACAAGGGGCGGCAGGACAGTTACAAACGAGCCGAAGAAGATGGAATTGTTATGAAGCGCGAATGGATTGCAACGAATGACAGCCGTACTCGACATTGGCACGCTGAACTTGACGGAGTTGAAGTTGATATTGATGAGCCGTGGGTGAATGAGTTTGGCGAAATTATGTTTCCGGGTGACCCGTCCGCCGATCCGGCCAATACCTACAACTGCCGATGCTCTATGTCTGCAAAAGTTATCGGGTTTAAGAAGGTGCGCTAATGAGTTACACATACAAAGACAACACGGATGAGGTACTTTCCGCTTTGAAAATGGCGAAAAAGCGGGGGCTGGAAGCTATCGGATTGACCGCTGAAGGACACGCAAAAAAAGAAACACCTGTTGACACTGGTAGACTGCGAAATTCCATCAGCCATGCAACGGATGACGAAGCGGCCTATATCGGGACAAATGTTGAGTATGCTCCTTATGTTGAACTCGGTGCTCGTAGCCGAAAAGGCGTACATATGCTCCAAAGATCCGCAACGGAACACACCGACGAATATAAGCGTATCATGGAAGATGCAATGAAAAACGCATAGCATTGACAAAACACCAATTTAGTGTATAATATTAGTGTATAATGCAAGGACAGCGGGTTGCAAACCGTTTCAATGCCTAACCATTGATTACTTGCCTTATATTAAAAATATCTGTTAGGAGATAAAATATGGAAATTTGGAAAAACATCGAGGAAACGGGCAATTTATATTCTGTCAGCAACAAAGGCGTTGTTAAACGAAACAAAGATGGAAAGATAATGAAGCAGAATGTTCACCCGAATAAGTATATGAATGTTTTGCTTACATCTGGCGGCAAACAGAGAAATTACAAAGTCCACAGACTTGTTGCAAAAGCGTTTATCCCAAATCCCGAAAACCTACCTCAAGTAAACCATAAAGATGAGGACAGAACGAATAATTGCGTTGAAAATCTTGAATGGTGTACATCTTCCTATAATTGTTCATACGGAACGAGAACGGAAAGAATTAAAGAACAAATCAGCCTCCCAGTTATTCAATGCGATTTGAATGGAAAGCAGCTGAAAACATATCCTAGCATCATTGAAGCATCAAGGCAAGTAGGATGCTCCGATAGCGGAATATCAAAGGCTTGCAGAGGCATTTACAGACAGTATAAAGGTTATAAATGGCGATATGCCGATTTATAATAAAAATTACGAAGTGGAATGAAGCCCACCCGGTGAAAAGGAGTAATTTATATGGCACTTACTCGTGAATTTATCCGCAAACTCGCAAAGGAAAGCGACGTTGAGCTGCCGAAAGAATTTATTGACGGTATCATTGCGGAACACACTAATGCAAGGGATGCTTACGCCGAGGAACAGGTGAAAGCGGAACTTGAAAAGCAGCCTGCTGCAAAGGCTGAAAATGTCAAGGAAAGCGAGGAATATAAAGCCCTAAAAGCTGACTTTGACAAGTACAAGGCGGAGGTTGCCGAAAAGGAAACCAAAGCTGCGAAAGAAGCTGCATATAGAGCCATTCTGAAAGACGCCAACCTGAGTGAAAAAGGCATTGAAAAAGCCGTTAAGTATGCCGATTGGGACAAGATTGAACTTGGCGAAGACGGCAAGCTGAAAGGCGCAAATGACCATATCAAGGCTGTGCGTGAGGAATGGGCTGAATATGTGACGACCACCACCACGACCGGGGCAAAAACTTCTACGCCCCCGGCAAACAATGGTGGAAAGACGGGCAAAACCAAAGAAGAAATTATGGCAATTCGTGATCCTGCCGTCCGTCAGGCTGAGATTGCCAAAAACCCCGAAGCATTCGGGTTGAAATTCGATTAAAGGAGTTATTAAAGTATGGCTAATGAAGTATATACCACTTCCGAAACTAACCTGATTAAGGCTGCGCAGATGGCGCGTGTCCGTGAGGTTGATTTTGTTTCCCAGTTCGCCCACAACTCTCTTGCCAAGTTTCTTGAGGTGCTGGGCGTAACCCGTAAGATTCCAATGATGGAAGGCACCACCATGTATGTGTATTCCACCACTGGCACGCTTCAGAGTGGCGCTGTGGCTGAAGGTGCGGTCATTCCTCTGTCCCAGTATACGACTACCAAGACCGCTGTTGGCGAAATCACCCTGAATAAGTGGCGCAAGGCCGCCTCTGCTGAGGCTATCAAGAAGTCCGGCTACGATGCTGCTGTCCGTGATACCGATACCGCTCTGCTGAAGGATGTGCAGAAGGGTGTTCGCACGAATCTGTTTAACTTCCTTAACGGCACTATCACCAATTCTGTCACCGCTTCCGGTGCTGACCTTCAGTCCGCTCTTGCCGATGCGTGGGGCCAGCTTCAGATTAAGTTTGAGGACGATACCGCCGAGGCCGTTTACTTTGTGAACCCGCGCGACATTGCCTCTTATCTTGGCGCTGCAAATATCACCACTCAGAACGCGTTCGGCATGAACTATGTTGAGGATTTCCTCGGCCTTGGTACCGTGATTATTTCCTCTCAGATTACGCAGGGCACTTTTGTGGCAACCGCAAAGGAAAACCTGGTTGTTTACTACCTGACCATGAATGGCGATATCGCCAATGCGTTCAACCTGACCGCAGACGAGACCGGCTTCATCGGCATCAAGTCTGGTTACCAGAACGAGGAGCGCGCACAGATTGAGTCCCTTGTTATGTCCGGCGTTCAGATTCTTGTTGAGTACGCCGCAGGCGTTGTCAAGGGCACTATTGGTGCAGAAGGCGCAACTGGAGCAACTGGAGCATAATGAATGAAAATTCTGATCGCTGTCCCGACATTCGAGAATATTTATCCCGATACATTCAAGTCAATTTATGACTTGGATGTGTCGGGGCACGATGCAGAGTTTGATTTTGTTCGTGGGTATGACTGTGCAACCGCAAGAAACCGTATTGCGCAGATGGCTCTTGATAAACGAGTTGATTATGTGCTGATGGTAGACAATGATGTGGTTCTTCCGCAGAAAACGATTCAGTATATGCTCGAAGATGTAAAAGATGTTTGCCTTGGATATTATGCACATCGTGATTCTGACAATTTGTATCGTGGTTGGGTATCCATATGTAAATTATATGATGAGAATGGTAAAAAACATTTCAACTATCCGCTGGAATCCGAATACATGGCAGAAGAACTTAAAAATCTTCATGATAACGGAACGACCAAGATACAGATTCATGGTGGCGGTATGGGATGCGCCTTCATAAAAACAGATGTGTTCAGAAGGATTGAGTACCCGTGGTATGATTGGGTAAACTACAAGCATCGTGGAGTGCTGTCAGAGGATTTGTATTTTTGTGAGGAATGCAGAAAGAATGGCATACCGATTTACACAGATACAAGAGCAAATTGCGGTCATATGTTACGACACATTCAGTTTGCAGATTAAGGATATTATATGTATAAGGTAATCGAAAGGTTCATGGATTTGCAGGACGATAATTACATCTATGAAGTCGGGGATGCGTATCCAAGAGAAGGAGCTGACCCGACACTTGAGCGGATTCGTGAACTTGCAAGTAATAGCAACAAGATTGGTAAACCGCTGATTGAAGAAGTCGCGGAAAAGCCGAAACGGACGCGGAAAAAGAAAGACGAATAACTACAAGGAGGGCGGCGTGATGCTCACCGAAATCTGCGCAGAATTGCGAAATTGGTTTGTTGTGCCTGATGGGGTACATATTGGAACCTATACTATCAGCGGTGGAAGCATTGCGCCGCTTGACTTTTTGCAGGAAGGACAATATTTCCGCATTATTGGCTCCGTGTTCAACGATGGAGTTCATCAATACCCTGCGACCGACCTTACGGATGAGGTTTTCCATGGTGCGGTCTGGGCGATGGCTGTGCCTCCTAGCCTAATCGCCCTCTCCGAAGAAATTGAGGAATACAACAAGAGCGATGAAGGAAAAGCATCACCATTCACAAGTGAGTCATTCGGTGGATATGCTTACACAAAAGCAACTGATGCAAATGGATCGCCTATTGGCTGGAAGAAAGCATTTGCAAGCCGTCTGAATAAGTACAGAAAGTTATAAGCGCATAGTGCAGTTTTTTTACATAACTGTCAAATGACCAGTAAGGGCAAGGTGTTTATCGTCTGCCAGATAAACTGATGATGTGATGCGCAACACCGAAAGAGGTAACAGCTATGAGTTTATTGACACAAGCAATGGAAGATGTGGTAATGCTTGAAAAGAAGCGTGTACCAGATGGCGAGGGTGGCTTTACTACCAGTTGGGCGGACGGCGTACAGTTTAAGGCGGCAATCAACTTTGACAGTTCTATGGAGGCACGCACCGCAGAAAAAGCGGGTGTGACCAGCCTATATACTGTCACAGTTCCGTTGAACTGCAAGCTGGAATACCATGATACGCTCAAAAGATTGCGTGACGGAAAGGTGTTCCGGGTGACTTCTGACGGTGATGATAAAATCACGCCTCCGTCTGCATCGTTCCAGTTCGCCCAAGTAACCGCAGAGGAGTGGATTCCTGAATGACAAAAGCGGCTGCAATCTATCAATTTTGGAACAGTTTCGGCTTGACAGCATACGAGGAAAACTCGGTGCCTGATGATGCAGCGTTCCCGTATATCACCTATCAGCTTGTAACGGACAGTTTTGACCGTGAAATTCCGCTTACTGCGTCCCTTTGGTATCGAAGCGAAAGATGGTCTGGCATCAATGCCAAAACGGATGAAATCAGCCAGAAAATCAGCCGTGGTGGGAAGATTATTCCTTGCGATAGCGGCGCAATTTGGCTGAAACGAGGTCAGCCGTTCGCTCAGAGTATGGGCGATGAAAGTGATGACCTAATCAAACGTAAATATCTAAACATTACAGCGGAGTTTATGACCGCTGACTGAACGGAGGGAAAAATTTGAAATACACGAAAATCCCCGAAAATACATTTCAGAACATCCAGTTGAATGCCGGTGTTCTTCTTAGCTCATTTACCCCTTCGAGTGCAACTGTTTCGGACGAAGCTATTATCGGCGCTACGACTGGCGGCATCAATTTTACTGCGACACCGACTTATATCGATTTCGGAGAAGATATCGATAATTGCCCGAAAAACATGAAGGAGCTTAAAAAGCTCGACAGTTGGGAAGCGAAGTGCTCCGGAACTTTTGTCACCGTTGACACCGCAGTCGCTAAATCTCTTATCGGTGCTGCGGACATCGGTTCCTCTGATACCACTAAGGTCACTCCGAGGAACGATCTTGCTCAGGCTGACTTCAGCGATATCTGGATTGTGGGCGACTATTCCGATAAAAACGGAGATACGAACGGTGGTTTCATTGCCATCCACATGATGAACGCTCTGTCTACGGGCGGGTTCCAGATTAAGACCGCCGACAAGGCGAAAGGCCAGTTTGCGTTCGAGTACACTGCTCATTATTCTATGAGCGCTCAGGACACCGTGCCTTTTGAGGTGTACGTAAAGGCAGGAACCGCAGAATCTTGATTAACAAGCAAATGGAGGTAAAAAGATGAAACTATCCGAATATCAGGGTGAAGCCGCCCTTGATATTTTGGCAGACCTGATTGAACCCGTTGGCGAGATTATGTCTGACAAGGAAATTGGCGAGGTATTCAAGAAAAACCGATTCAAGGCGATTGGGTTGGCTATTAAAAATCATAAAAAGGCCGTGATGCAGATTATGGCCACTATGGACGGAGTTCCGGTTGAGGAATACAAGTGCAACGTGTTCACTTTGCCTGTTAAAATTCTGGAACTCTTGAACGACCCGGATATTGTTCAGCTTTTTACCTATCAGGGTCAGACGGGGGATGCGAATTCCTCTGGCTCTGTCTCGGAGAATACCGAGGAATAAAAACAATCAAAGCATTTATGCGGTATGCTATGGCACGCTATCAATCACAACAGCGTGATTTGGCGTACCGCATTTATGTTTCTGACTGTTTACGCATTATCAGTGAAAACACAGCCAAAATTGGCGGCGGCTCTTATATCACCGCAAAATTTTCCGATATTATCAATCCTAAGCCCGTTGACAATCGAACTGGCGAGGAAATAGCCGCAGATATTATAAAACGGGCTGGAATTGAGGTGGTTTAGTGAATCTGTTTGAACTTTTTGTCAAAATCGGCGTTGACGATCAGGCAAGCGATAAGATTTCCAGCATGTCAAGCAAGCTCGGAAGCGGACTTGCAACGGCGGCAAAAGTTGGCGCTGCGGCTGTTGCCGCTGCTGGAACTGCTATTGTAGCAATCGGCAAACAAGCGATTGAGCAGTACGCAGAGTATGAACAGCTTGTAGGCGGCGTTGAAACGCTGTTTAAGCAATCGTCAGATGTTGTGCAGCAGTATGCCGCAAACGCTTATAAAACCGCTGGTATGTCCGCAAACGAGTATATGAACACGGTTACAAGCTTCTCCGCGTCTCTGTTGCAGTCTCTTGGCGGTGATACAGAAGCGGCTGCAAAATACGCTGATATGGCCGTCACGGACATGTCCGACAACGCAAACAAAATGGGCACAAGCATGGAGAGCATCCAGAACGCCTATCAAGGTTTTGCCAAGCAGAACTACACGATGCTGGATAACCTGAAGCTTGGCTACGGCGGCACAAAAGAAGAAATGGAACGGCTTCTTTCTGACGCTCAGAATCTTTCCGGCGTTGAATACGACATCTCCAGTTACGCGGATATTGTGGATGCAATCCATGTTGTGCAGACCGAGATGGGCATAACTGGCACTACCGCAAAGGAAGCAAGTGAAACTATCAGCGGCTCAACGGCGGCAATGAAATCCGCATGGCAAAACATGCTTGTAGGCATGGCGGACGATAACGCAGACTTTGGTCAGTTGGTTAACAACCTCGTTGATAGTGCTGTCACTGTGGGAGAAAACATTATCCCCCGTGTAGAGCAGACAATACAAGGCTTGGCAACATTTATCAGCAGCGCATCTGATACTATAATACCGCTTGTAGTTGACACTATTGTTAATAATCTGCCTATGATTATATCGGCGGGTGTTGACCTCGTTGTTTCCCTTGCTGGTGCTTTGATTGACGCTATACCCGAATTGTTAAAAGCTGTACCACAAATAATACTTGCTATTGTTAACGGGTTTAAGTCGCTTATGCCTCAAATCACAGGCATTGGTAAAAGTATTGTCACCGCTATTGGTGACGGCATAAAGAGCCTTGCTTCTGATGCTGTACAGTGGGGCAAAGATTTAATCCAGAATTTTATCAACGGACTCCTGGCAAAATGGAACGCATTAAAACAAACAGTTTCTAATGTCGCCCAAACGGTTAAGGATTTTCTGGGATTCTCGGAACCAAAGAAAGGCCCTCTGTCCAACTTCCACACTTATGCCCCTGACATGATGAATTTGTTCATTCAGGGCATCAGGGACAACGAGAAGAAACTGACAGACCAAATTGAAAAAACTTTTGATTTTGGAGAACGAACCATTACCGCTGGGATTTCCTATGGAAGCTATGGCGATGGTGTATTTTCTAGTGGTGGTGGATATGGTGCCGGGCAAATGTCAGTTGTGCAAAACAGCGTCCGCTCGGCTATCCGAGACGAGATTGGGAAGATTGGCATCTATCTTGATGGCAACACGCTCGTTGGGGGCATCTCTGACCGTATGAATCAGGGCCTTGGCAGCATTTACGCCGGTAACGAAAGGAGGGCGATGGCCTGATGGGTAAACTTTTGACGTTTAGAATGCGCTTGCACGGCGCGAGCACGTGGGATGAGATTGTACCAGAAACCGGAAAGCAAGTAGTGATTGTGTCCGCGACTATTGACAACCCCGCAACCAAAACGGACACGGTGGACATTAACACCAATGACGGCGTGCTTGACTTTTCGGAGGCACAGGGCATCCATTACGGCAACCGCAACATTGAAGTCACCTTGCGTGAGATCGCTGGTTCCACCTATGATTTCGACGCGTTCCGCAGAAAGTACCTCGGCCAGATGGTTGACTGCCGGTTTGAGGTGACTAGCGGTTATTACTACTATGGACGCCTGACTGACATTGTAGATAACTATCAGCAGGACTTCCGTACAATCACGCTTACGATTGACGCGTATCCTTTTAGGCGTCCAGCTGGAGGAAAAACAAAAGCAAACGTTACCGTCAACGCAGCCGGAAACCTTATGCCCGTGACATCTTCCGCTGTAATTACAACCGAAACAACAAACGGTGCGATGCAGTATAGTTACGTGGATGATGCGTATCTCGGTAAAGACGTAGTAATTTATTTGCCAGGAAGTGTCTTTAATCCTACAAATGGTACTTTATATCTAACTGTAACCGGGCTTGCCGCAAACAAAAAGTACAAACTTTTGTTCGCGGCTCCGACAAATGTCGGGAACATCACGATTAGAGATGCAAGTAAAACTGGCACGATTCTAAAGGGCGCTCTCAAGGATTCGGCTGAATTTACCACAATGTCAAGCACCATCGTGCTTTGCTTTAACGTGACCTTCGGAAATACGCAGTTTAATAACATCAGCCTGCTTCTTTCTGATTTCACATCCGCGCACCTTGATAACGGCGATAAGGTGGAGACGCCGACTTACGAAGCGATGACACAGGATGTTATTGTAAACGTTGGTGGAAAGCAAACCACGCTTTACGCTGGCAGCACATCGAACCCTTACTTCACAATCCCGCGTGGCGGGTGTGACATCACAGCAACGGGAGAAACTGCCGGAATCCTAAAATTGTCGTATGAACAGGAGATGCTCTGATGTTTGTTGGATATGTAGACAACCAGCTCTTGTTTGCAACATCGCAGCCGAAAGGCAAAGAAATTATCTCTGGCACGCTGACGGACGAAATTAACTCCGTCAGCGCGCTGGAATTTACACTCCCTCCGTCAAACGACATGGCCGGGCAGATTACCCCGCACGCGTCCGTTATCAAGCTCGAATCCGATGGCGCGGAGATCTTTCGCGGCACGGCAAACAGTGTGAGCAAAAATTTTCGTGGTGATACCGTTGTAAGCTGCGACGGTATGATTGCTTTGATGGCAGATGTTATTCGCGCGCCTGATTCGGTATCCGGGATCAATACAAAGTATTATGTGAATTCGTTGATTACCAACTATAACAATGGCGTTTCTGACAATCGGCATATTTCAGCTGGCATCATCGACGAATTCGGCACGTTCACGGCCGACCACAGCCAAGAGTGCAAAAATATTTTTGAACTTTTGAAAGAGGTGCTATCTAAAAAAGGCGGCTATATCTGGGCGTCTTATGTTGGCGGGGATGTGCGCATCAATTACACCAGCACAATCGGCCGAAGAAACAACCAGCAGATTGCTTTCGGATCAAACCTCGTGAACATTGAAGACCAGCTTGAAGTGGGAACGCTTGTCACACGTGTCTGGCCGCTCGGCAAAGAAGGTCTCACAATCGCTAGCGTAAACAACGGAATCATCTATTTGCAAAACGAAGAAGTTGAACTGCGCTATGGCCGTGTTGATAAAACAATACATGTTGACAGTGATGACCCGTCTGTTGTAAAATCGTATGGGCAGGCGTATCTAACACGGTACGCTGCAATGAACAACACAATCACTTTGACCGCGATTGACCTGCACAACCTCGACAAAACAATCTCGTCGTTTGAGGTTGGCGATTCCGTTCGAGTGCTTTCTCCTCCGCACGGAATTGACGCGGATATGGTTGTTAATAGCGTCTCTACGGACTTGGTTAAGATTTCTAATTCGAGAATCACGCTCGGAGGGAAAAAGGGAAGCATTACAAGCGTTATTTCTTCTGGCGTCGGTTCTGGCGGTTCTGTTGGGTTTATTGGTGGAGGCGGTGGCAGCGGAAGTGGTGGCGGAGCATCTATCGTTGTTGATAGCGCGCTTTCGCTCACGTCCACAAATCCGGTTGAAAACAAGGTTATCACTGCCGCACTGGCCGGAAAAGCCAGCACAGCTACGGCAACGCAGTCAGCGGCTGGCCTGATGTCTGCTGCGGACAAGACCAAGCTGGACGGCCTGACTGCCATGACGGCCGACGAGATGCGCGCAATCTGGAACGCGAATTGAAAGGACTGATAGTATGGACGAATCCACATACGTAGGGCCGACCGCGGCCGCGAAACTTGCTGCGCTGGCAAAGGCGGAGCTGGGCAAAAAGGCTGGAAAAGACGTCGCCACGTCCGAAGCTGACGGCCTTATGTCTGCATCTGACAAGAGCAAACTTGATGGTATCGAGTCCGGGGCAAACAAAACCATCGTGGACGCGGCGCTGGATGCGTCCAGCACGAATTCAGTGCAGAACAAGGCCGTCAAGGCGGCGCTGGATGGCAAGCTGTCAACGCGGGGTGGCGAAATTTCTGGCTATCTGGAGGTCGGTCAGACAGTCAGCGCCGAGGGATCTGTATCTGTTGGCAGGACGAGCTCCGATAGCGGCATCCACTTTGAGAAAGCGGCTTCTGACGCTGGGCGCATTTCGCATGGCATGGCTGGCGTCGACGATACGGTTCCGCTTGCCCGACTGAAAGTGGCTGCCCCGACCGAGGATGACGACGCGGCGACTAAGGCGTATGTAGATAACAACGCTGCCGGGACTGGCGCGGTTAGATACGATGCTACGCAGACGCTGACTTTTGAGCAGAAACAACAGGCGCGCAAAAATATTGAGGCGGCGGATAGCGTAATGCCTACCATTACTGGCGGTGTGTCACTGTGCCCGGCAAACGTTACGGATAGCAACACGGCAGTTCATACTACGACCACAACTGCCGGAGGCGATGATTTCACTCTCACGCTTGACGGCGGACCGGAAAATTCGCTTGTGCGTGTGAAAGGAATCAGAACGCCAACTGATGCAGACACCGACGCGGCCGCGACCGTCAAATACGTTAAGGAAAAAATCGCAGAAGTCGCTGCGAGCGGCGGAGTGGACGTGGATAATGCGTTGTCGGCTACATCTACCAACCCCGTCCAAAACAAAGTTGTGACTTCCGCCTTGAACGGCAAAGCCGGTACCGCAGTGGCTACACAGTCAATCAACGGCCTGATGTCCGCTGCCGATAAGAAAAAATTGGACGGGATCGCGTCTGGCGCGACCAAAGTCACTATTGACAGCACTATGTCCGGGTCATCAAACAACCCAGTCGCAAACCATGTCGTCAAGCAGTACGTCGATGACAAGGTGGCTGCTGCTGGCAGTAACATCACCGTGGATGCGGCGCTATCCAGCACCAGCACGAACCCGGTGCAGAATAAAGCTGTCAAGGAAGCGATTGACGACAAGGCCGACAAGACCGCGTTGGATGCAAAGGCGGACAAAACCGAACTGGACGCCAAACTGGACAAGACCGGCGGCACGCTGACCGGCAACCTGACTGGCAAGTACATCACTGGTACATGGCTGCAATCCACTTCCGCTAGCGATCTAGGGCGTACACCGGGCAAGATCGCGGTGCTGGACGACAGCGGCTGGGTGTACTATCGCACCCCGGCAGAGCTGCTTGCGGATATTGGAGCGGCGACTGTGAGCGCGATGCTGGACAAGGCATACCCGGTCGGGTCGATCTACATGAGCGTAAACAGCATAAATCCAAAAACACTGTTCGGCGGTACGTGGGTACAGATCAAGGACAGATTTCTTCTCGCTGCTGGCACGACCTATAAAGCCGGTGCGACCGGCGGCGAGGCAACACACACGCTTACCGAAAGCGAGATGCCTAGCCACAAACACGCGGTCTACTTCCCTAATGATGCAGCTGCTGACCACTCCGCGCCAGGCAACTACCCGGATGGCCCGTCTGACAGCACGTATTATGCGGTTGGCAGCTACACGTCCAGCGCTGGCGGCGGTGGAGCGCATAATAACATGCCGCCGTATCTTGCGGTTTACGTGTGGAAGCGGACGGCATGATTTGAATGGGTTCCATAATATGAAAATCACATATCAAAAGAGGTTACATCATGATTAACATCATCGAAGCGCTTGCCACAAACAACAAGTGCTATCAGGCGGCGATCCCGCTGTACCCGCAGGGTATCATGCTGCATAGCATCGGCTGCCCGCAGCCTAACGCGGCGGTAATGGCGCGGTACTACAACCAGTACCAGCCTGGCGGACAGTCGGTCTGCGTGCACGGTTTTATCCAGCGTGACGGCACGTACTACCAGACGCTGCCGTACAACTTTCGTGCATGGCACTGCGGCGGCGCGGCTAACGCAACGCACATCGGCATCGAGATGACCGAGCCTGCATCTATCGTGTACACCGGCGGCGCAAGCTGGCGTGACCTTGACACGGATGCGACCGAGACGCACGTACGCGGGACGTATGCATCAGCGGTTGAGCTTTTTGCACAGCTTTGTGCCCAGTTTAACCTTGACCCATTGGCTGACGGCGTGATTATCAGCCACGCAGAGGGCGCGGAAAGAGGCATCGCCAGCGCGCACGCAGACCCCACGCACCTGTGGCGGGTGTTTGGGCTGACGATGGACGGCTTTCGGGCGGACGTCGCGGCCAAGATGGCCGATGGAAATACAGACGAGGAGGATGAAGACATGGCAACCAGATACAACACAGTGGCAGAACTGCCCACATGGGCGCAGGAAGAAACGCAGAAACTGATTGATCGCGGCGCGCTTCTGGGCGATGAACACGGAAACCTTGACGTGACGATGGACATGCTGCGCACGATGATCGTGTGCCAGCGCATGGTTGACGGAAAGTAACGGAGGGCTACATATGAAAATTAACTGGAAACTCAGATTGCAGAACAAGGCGACGTTGACCGCGCTCGTCATGGCGCTGGTGGCTCTTGTGTATCAGGTGCTAGGCGTTTGTGGCATCGTTCCGCGTGTGTCACAGGATCAGGTGACGACGATCATTAGCATGGTCATCAACATTTTGTGTCTGCTTGGCATCGTTGTCGACCCGACGACCGCTGGTGTTAGCGACAGCGTGCGGGCTATGAGCTATGACAAACCTAGGAAAGAGGGCTGAGGATGGCGGTGTCGATTGCAAACATCATTTCGGCTGCGGCGTTTGTGCTGACGCTTATCGGCGCGTGCTGGCGTATGAGCACAATTATCCAGCGGAATACGGACGCAGTAGTGGCGCTGACGGCTCGCATTGACCGTATGGACGCTGGGAACACCAAGGAGCACAACGAGATGTGGGACAAGATTGAGAAGAGCGAGGACGCGATAAGCGACCACGAGACACGGCTGCAACTGCTGGAACATAAATAAGAATCGACACGGGGGGACGGCGATATATACGCCGTGCGGGAAGAAGCCTCCCTTCCCATCCCCCCCTGTCAAAAATTTGGGGGCGTAGATATAGAGAGGATAAAATATGGCAAACCGCGAAACCTATAAGAAAGCGCAGAATGCACCCGAAAGCGTACCATATATCGTGCATGAAGCGTCTATGGCAAGGATGGAACGTCAGATTAAGCGGCTGTGGATTACCGTTCTTGTGCTGATTGTTATGTTGGTTGCAACAAACGGCGCATGGATTTGGTACTGAAATCAATGGGAGACTGATTGATACGGAGAGGCTGAGAAAACGAACTAAACGGAGGTAGTGCTTTGCTGAGTGATTTTGAAATCATAACGCGGCACTTTCCAGAAAATAACGATATAAAAATTTATCCCATTTCGGATGTCCATCTCGGTGCTGCCGAGCATTTGGCGGCGGAGTGGGATAATTTTTGTAATCGGATTTTGGAAGAGCCGAACAGTTATTTGATTTTGGGAGGAGATTTGTTGAATAACTCCCTAAAATCAAGCGTCGCAAATATCTATGAAGAAACAATGCGCCCCCGTGAGCAAAAGCGGAGAATGGCCGAAATGCTAAAACCGATTAAACATAAAATCCTTTGTGCAGTCAACGGGAACCACGAACGGCGGAGCGGGAAAGACGCAGACGATGACCCAACCTATGACATTATGTGCAAGCTGGATTTGGAGCATCTATACCGGGAAAACATGGCCTTTCTTTGCTTGCGGTTCGGCAAAAAAGAAGGCGATGGAAGAAAGAACCCAACATATACTTTTGTTGTTACACATGGCGCAGGTGGTGGCGGTTCTACTGGTTCTGCGGTAAATCGTGGTGAAAAATTCGGCTATGTCATAGACGGGATGGACTGCCTTGTTTTGGGGCATACACACAAAGCATACACCACGCAACCTAGCAAGATATCCATTGACCTGCAAAACAACAAAGTCAGCTTAAAGCCGTTCAAGGTGGTTTCTATGACAAGCTGGCTTGCCTATGGAGGATATGCAGCACGCGCGATGCTCACTCCGTCCAGCTATGTCCCTCAAGAAATCATCTTGAGAGGCAATCGGAAAGAAATGAGGGTGATTATGTAATGGCTATGATTTATGTATCGCACAAATTCTGCGGTGATCCTGCTAACATGGAAAGAGCGAAGAAAATCACCCACGACTTGCAAGTGAACGACCCTGAAAACTGCTATATTTGCCCTCTGTTGGCTTTTTCCAACTTAGTGTATAATGAGATGGGATATGATGAGGAAATGGCGCTATGCATTGATCTGTTGAGCGTGAGCGATGTTTTGATTGTTGCAAGCGACATCAGCGAGGGCGTTCAGAAAGAAATTGACTTTGCCAGAATGGTTGGTATGGAGGTGATAGACCTTGCGGAAAAATACCGAGAGATATAATCTGTCAAGGGATGAACTACAATACCTCATCGACCAATGGATTTTCAACGAGCGTCACCGGCTCATTTTGGCTGACAGGCTATTCAATGGAACGACTTATGAACGGCTTGCGGAAAAATATGGACTATCCACCCAGCAAGTGAAGAACATCGTTTACAAGGCGATGGACAGGCTGGAAAAACACCTATAATTTAACAAAACTTTATTGAAAGCTACTCTTGTAATTGATTTTACAAGGGTAGCTTTTTTGTTATGCTCATTGCAGAAAGTGAGGCGATTTTTATGACCATCGATGAATACATCAAATCAAAAGAAAAATTCCATCTAATGCCGTTTGTGACGATTTACACTGCGATTATGGAATTGATTGAAGATGGCTATATAGAGCAGACAGCATTTGAGAAAGCGGGTGGTCCCGATGTGGCAGTACATAAACTTGAACCCAAAAGGGAAAAGTGTGGGGGACTGCACTGTCAGGGCGATTGCCATTGCCACGGGAAGTGCGTGGATTGACACCTATCTTGATTTGTGCCTTTTCGGGATGATTATGGCAGATATGCCGAGCGCTAACGCAATTACAACTGCTTATCTGAAAAAGAATGGTTTTCGCAGGCGCACAATTCCAGATGATTGCCCTGATTGTTACACAATATCCGATTTTTGCAAAGACCACCCAAAAGGAACATACATAATCGGAACAGGAAGTCACCTAACAACCGTTATAGATGGCGATTTGTGGGATTCGTGGAACTCAGAAAACGAAACACCTGTTTACTATTTTGAAAAAATGGAGGATTGACCATGGCATACTATGCACCTTTTTACAGGCCGACTTATTACGAATCCGCCCAGCAAAATCCTATGGGGCAGTTTAACCAGCAGTTTCAGCAACCTATTACGCAGCCGATGCAGAACGCGCAAATGCCGATGCAAGGACAGCCAACAAATGACTTTCTGTGGGTGCTGAACGAAAACGAAGCGACTTCATACCCTGTTGCGCCGAATAACACGGTTACTCTGTGGGACAAAAACCTCCCTACCATCTACATCAAGTCCGTCAATGCGCAGGGCGTTCCGTCTATGCGTATTCTCGATTTTACGGAGCGCACCGCAATTCCCAATAAAACGCCCTCTGTGCCATCTTTTAATTCAACCAATAACTTTGTCACCCTTGATAGTTTCAACGCATTAGAAGCGAAATTTGCCGCATTAGAGTGCAAGGTAGATGAATTGCGGCCAAAAGCAAGCGCAAAAGCAAAGAAAGTTGAGGTAGAAAACGATGCCTAATCCACTCTTCAGTCAGTTTGGAGGACAGCAGGTCAACCCTATGCAGAAGTTAGTCGAAGATGCAAGAAAGTTGAAACAGACAATGCAGAACCCTCGTGCTGAGGTAGAACGGCTCATACAAAGCGGCCAAATGTCGCAATCGCAGTTCAACCAATTTTCCCAGATCGCCCATCAGATTGTTGGTAGCGGTGTTTTTAATTGATGTTCGAGCCAGTCCGGAATGGCTTTGACATAAATATAATTTTGAAAGGAGACATGTAAATTGTCTATTGGAGTTTCCGAGCTTTCGGCTGCTGATGTGGCGGCAGTCGTAGGCAATAACAATGGCCGCAACAACGACGGTATGTTCGGCAATGATTGGGCGTGGATCGTGATTCTTTTGCTGTTTGGCTGGGGCCGTAATGGTTTTGGTGGCTATGGCGTCGGCTACGGCGCTGGTGCTTCTGTGCCTTGCGCCACTCAGGCCGATGTTCGAGCTGCTGTTGACCAGCAGACACTTATCAGCAAGATCGATCAGCAGACCTACGGCATTGCAGACACATTCACCGCGCTGAACAACACGCTGAACAACAACTTCCGTGGCATTGATAACGCTATCTGCACTCTGGGCTATCAGGGCGCGCAGCATGCCAACAATCTGGCCGCGCAGATGGCTTCCTGCTGCTGCGACACCCGCGCGGCTATTAAGGACGTTGACGTTGGTATTGAGCGCGCTGGATGGAACCTGTCTAAGCAGATTTCCGATTGCTGCTGCAACCTTGAGAAGATGGATATGCAGAACCGCTTCGATGCACAGGCGTACAACTGCAACACACTGCAAGCGATTGATAAAGTCGGCGACAGAATTATTGACTACCTTGCGAATGAAAAAACGCAGGCACTTCGTGACGAAAACTTTGCGCTTCGTCTTGCCGCTTCTCAGGCTAAGCAGAACGAAACACTTCTTAACAAGCTTTCGCCTTGCCCTTCGCCGGCATACTTTGTGCCTAACCCGAATTGTTGCTACAATGCAAATGTGACATATAGCAACGCTTGCGGTTGTGGCGGTTTCTAATCGAATAGTGAAACTTACTTTTCCCATCGTGGAAATGGTTAGCCGTGTAGGCTGACACTGTTTACAGAGGCGGTGGGATGCCATATCCTGCCGCCTTATTTTATTTGAAAGGAATGATTTAATTTATGGCTGCTGAATACAGCGCAATCGCCGCCCAAAGCGTGGCGGTTGATGAAAATGTTCTCTTTAATAACGGATGTAGGGCTTGCCGGAAAGGGTTCATCCAGCATCGGGATGATAGCGGCATTTTCTTTCTGAAAGGATCTTCCAATGGTTGCCGTGCCGTGTACCATGTAACTTTCAACGGCAATATCGCTATTGCAACTGGCGGAACGGTTGAGCCTATTTCCGTGGCTCTGACCATCAACGGTGAGGCGCTGGGCAATGCAACGGCGACCGTCACCCCTGCCGCTGTTGGGAATTTCTTCAATGTGAGCGTTACCACTTTCATTGATATTCCTTGCGGTTGCTGTGTGACTGTTTCTGTTGAAAACGTAAGTGCGACCACGGCTATTGACGTTACTAACGCCAATGTCGTGCTAGAGCGCGTGGCGTGAAGAAAGGAGAATGAACTATGCACTATATGCACGATTTGAAAGATCTGCTCTGCGCAGAACTTGAGGATTACGCCGAAAAGGGCAAAAAGTCTGGCAAGATGTCGATGGGCGACCTTGACAGCATCCACAAGCTGACTGATACCGTAAAGAACATTCTCAAGATTGATATGCTTGAGGAAGAAAGCGGCTACTCCGAGGACGGTCACTATATGGGCGAGGGTCGGATTTATGGCACATCCTACGATGGTTATGACCGTGGAACCAGTTACGCCCGCGGCCGTGGACGCTATGCCAAGCGTGACAGCATGGGCAGATACAGCCGTGATGATGGCTATATGCGCAGTGATGGACGTGGTATGCGTGACGGTTACAGCCGGGACGAAGGCAAAGCGTACATGATGGAACAGCTTGAGGACATGATGGAAGATGCTGAAAAGCCCGCCGAAAAGGAAGCTCTGCGCCGTTGCATGGAAGCTCTGAAACGGGCATAACAAGGGGCTGATTGAATGATAACCGAAAAGGAAATTGAGCAGGCAATCGAGGAATGTCTGCGTGAGCCTGTTACCGGCAATAAGAGGGCAGTTTTGGCTGACCTAATAATCATCCAAGATTACCTTTTCGGAGAGCCTATGCAAGCACATGAGGCACCACAACCGATGCCAATGCAATCCTATTCCGCTCCGCAAGCAGAACAGGCCGAAACCTATATCCAAACAGACGGCGGCAGCGAATTTCTGAAGGCGGTTGACGGCAGGAAGGCGGATAAAGTGTGGAAGCTGATGGACGAGCTTGTTGAGGCGGTCAAGATTCTGCATCCTCGGATGTACACGACTTTCATCGACAAGGTACAGGATTTGTAAACGAAAAAGAGGGCAGCACCCGTTAAAAGGTGCTGTCCTTTTTATTTATACCTCGTTTCCCCAACAATCCCAGCCGTCTGCATATTCCCTTGCAAACAATTCAATCCTTGGCAAATCCCCAAAGCCTTTCACAATTCTTTCCCTTACCTCGCTCGGCTTTTGTGAGTGCCTTTTTCTTTCGGCAATGACAAGTTGCTTTATGGATTTATCAATTCTAAATTTGTTTGGTTTTCCTTTTATCCCAAGCAAACATAATTCAACATTTCCCATCGTCCATTTTCCCAAATTGGAAATTGGCTTTCCGTTTTTTGAATATTTAGACCAACAGAAAGCAACTGTTTTAAATTTGAATCCCCAACTTTCCATTGTCTGTATTGCTTCTGGCAACTGTGGAGAAACAGCCCACAAAAACAAAATGCAATCTTTTTCACAAATATTTTCAATCGGCAATTCTTTTATCCAATCCAACGGCATTGTTGGATATTCGTTTTCAAGACTAAAAGAATGCCCGTGCATCTTATCATTATAACTCCAAGGAGGGTCTGCATAGATAATATTGTATTTCTTATCTGTGTTAAAAATGTCTACTCTCATAAAATTGCCTCCTCAATAATCTATCCATCCTGGACACCATTATTCTACCACACCAACCACAAAAAGTAAAGAAAAATATTTATAACTTTTTTAGAATTTTTGAGAAATAGTTGTTGACAAACATACGAGTCGGTGTTATAATGATTACAGAAATTAAGGGTAGCGACCTACCGCTGGAGGCAAATATGATGTATCGGTGTTGCGAGTGTGGAAACCTGTTTGAAGAAGGCGAACAGGCTGTATGGTATGAAAACCAGGGAGAGTGCCACGGCGTAACTGCTATGGAACGGTTCAGCGGTTGCCCTATTTGCCATGAAGATTATGAGGAAGTACACCAGTGCAAAGATTGCGGAGATTGGCATTCAGAGGACGAACTGTATGATGGCTGGTGCGAAAAATGCTTGCGTGAAACTATCAACTACGACACATTCTTTGAGTATTGCGAGGCGAACAAGGAAGAGAATTATCTTGACACGTTTGTTATGTGCTATCTGCTGAATTGCGATGAAGTTCCGAAATATCCGTCTTGGGATTTCCATCAACTGATGGCTGAAACATACAAGCGGAGAGTTGCCAATGCAAAACCGCTTGGAGAAAAGTTCGGATTCTTGGAAGATTGCATCCGCTTCGTCATGGATGACGATGGCTCCATTGGCAGAGAAAATTATGCTTATTGGCTGAATAATAGAAAGGAGGTGAAATAATGGCAGGAAGAAAGTACGAACCCGACAGGAAGCGAGTTAGAAAGGATACCCAGGTTGTGATTTCTGTTAGTCCTAACGAAAAGGAACAAATCGAACAGGAAGCAAAGAATCTCGGCCTGTCAAACAGCGCATATTTCCGTATGCTTTGGATGACAAACAGAAAGGAGAAATAAATGTTTATCCCCGAATTTGTATGCGGCATCTTGGCAACCATCGGCGCGGAAATTCTGTTGCTGATTGGATATGCCATTTTCCGCAAGAAGTAAAGTGATTTTTAGGAGGCAAAAAGTATGAGTGTGTTGGTCATGATCTACGGACAGAGTGGCACGGGCAAGTCCACGAGCTTGCGCAATTTTAGCCGAGATGATGTGGCGATTGTCAACGTATCCGGCAAACCACTACCGTTCCGAAACAATCTGAAAACATACAAGAGCGACAACTATCAGTCGATTATGAAAGCGATTCAGGCAGCCCCGCAGAAATCCATCGTTATTGACGATGCGACCTATTTGATGGTCAACGAGTTTATGCGGACGGCAAAGCAGACAGGATATCAAAAATATACGGACATGGCGTGTTCCTTTAACAGCCTGATTGAGTTTGCGGCAAGTTTGCCAGACGATAAGATCGTATATTTTATGGGCCACAGCGATCAGGCAGACGATGGCCGGGAACACTTCAAAACAATCGGCAAGATGCTTGACAACTACGTAACTGTGGAAGGGCGCTTCACAATCGTCATGAAAACCGTTGTGCAGGATGGGAGATATCTTTTCAGCACCCAGAACAACGGACAGGACACGGTTAAGACCCCGATGGGGCTTTTCGACCAGACGCTGATTGACAATGACCTCAAGGCGGTTGACGATGCGATCCGTGAATACTGGGGCATTGATGGCGGTGAAGAAAGTGCCTGATTTTGAAAGCGGCGTATCATGGTACACCGAAGCACAGGCAACCATCTATTTCCCGGAGGGGCAAGTTCAGTGCAAGCTATGCCCATGCCTTGAAACATATTCACGAAACCAATGCAGACTGACGGGGGAATACCTCGCAGACACAAGAACCATCGGATATATGTGTCCGTTGAAATTTATTGAAAAACAGGAGGAAACAAACAATGAAAGCATTTAACGGTCTGGAAATCAAGAAGAGTGTTGGCGCAAGTGAACCTCTGCCCGCTGGCGGCTATGTGGCAAAAATTCTTAATGCCAAGGTCGAGGAATATAGCTGGGGCGAAGTTCTGGTTATCTCATTCGACATTGCCGAGGGCGAATACAAAGACTTTTTCAGCAAGCAGTACAAGGAAAACACCAGAGAGGATAAGAAGTGGAAGGGTAATTTCCGCTTGACCGTCCCGCAGGAGAGCAACCAGTATTTTGACAGCCAGAAGCGGACTTTCGGCAATGCGATCTGGGCGATTGAGGAAAGCAATCTGGGCTATCATTGGGACTGGAATGAAGATGCGCTCAAGGGCAAAATGGTTGGTGTTCTGTTCCGCAACTTCGAATGGGCTATGGAAGACCGCACTGGCTGGAGTACCGAGGCTTGCACTTTTGTTTCCGTGGAAGATGTGCGCAATGGGAACTACCGCCAGCCTAAAGACCGCCCGCTGAAGAATAAGCCAGTCAACAATGCTCCTGCATCCAACTTCACCGTTCTGGATGATGACTCACTGGGCGATCTTCCGTTCTGATTGAAAATATAAAACCGCCCTGCTCCATTGTGGGGTGGGGCGGTTAAATTATGAAATAGGAGGCAAAGATGGCAAAAGAAAAGAATTATAGCAAACGATTGCAAGAAATCGAGCAAAGCAATCTTGCTACCCTGCCAAAGCGTTTTGTTGATATGGAAAGGCAAAGGGACAAGTTCAAAAAAGAAGCTGAACGGTATCTTGAAGAAAGAAACAGTGCAGAGAAAGAAAGAAATGAAGCAAGAAAGGAAATAAGCCGCCTTAAGTTGCAACTACAATATTACGGTCAAAAGCCTTTACAGCTTGAGGTTGCCCATTATGAGCGATATTGTGAGGGTTGCAAGCACTGTAATGACGGAGATTGCTATGCACAAGATAACTATTATGGTGAAGAGTGTAATTATAGATACAAGCAAGAAACCGTGTATTGCTTCAGCTATGAATTGCAGGAAGATGAATTGACTGTTTTGACAAGCGATTTTGAGTGGCAAACCTTTAGCGAGTGTGAAGAAATTGTAAGTCAAGGCAAAGTAATCTATGAAGATAAATCAAAGGGCGATGACTGATGAACTACCGACAAATATACGCCCGAAAAGCGGAATGCGAGGTGATGTAATGAATGACTATGTAAAAAAGTTAATCATTGCCAAAAAGAGCATTGCACCCATTATAACGGAAAACGCACAAACCAAACAGCCGGGAATTTATCTGTTTGAACGGACAGACGAAAACGGCGTGACATTTTTCTACTGTGGCCAAGCAAAGAACATTTTTCAGCGGATCGTAAGCCATTGGAACGGCTACCAGCACATCGACATTTCTCTGCGGAAGCGGAAATTCAAGAGTGACGAAAATCCGCATGGATGGGCGTTCTGCATCCTTGAATATTGCCCCGTGGAGAAACTTGACGAACGGGAACAGTATTGGATTTTGGAGCAGATGCGACAAGGCAAACAGACCTACAATGTCACCTACGGAAGCCAAGCTGATGGCAAACATAATATCAAAGAGGGCAAAACTCCCCGCGGGTATTGGGATGGCGTGGAAGTCGGCAAAATGAAAGCAAGGCGTTTTGTGGCTGATCTGTTTAGCAAGCACCTCGATGTGTCAATGAAAAAGCCGACAAAGAACGCGGAGAAGGCTTTGGCGAAGTTTCAAGAGTTTATCAATCTTGAAGAAGAAAAACCATAATTCCATCTTGATTTTTTAAAAGATATGGTTTATAATATCCTTGTTGATAGTTGTGACGGCGGCTATCAGCCATTAACTGAATAACTATCAACACTATGCTCTGCGTGGAGGGTACCGTCATACCCGAAGCGCAGGGTATTTTATTTTACAATTATGAATTTTGCAGACGAAATTAAACAGCGCATTTCAATGATAGAAATGCTTCAATATTACGGAATCGAAACAAATAGGTCAAATTTTTGCAGATGCCCTTTTCATCAGGAGAAAAGCGCAAGTTTCAAGGCATATCCGGGTTCACGCGGCTTTTATTGCTACGGTTGCCATGAAAGCGGCAGTGTTATAGACTTTGTTATGAAGTTTTTCGGCTTGTCTTTTGGAGATGCAATCAAGAAGATAAACGAGGATTTTTCTCTTGGCCTGCCAATAGGTGAAAAGCTGGACCGCCGGAAACAACTTGAAATGCAAAGACAGGCGTTTATGCGAAAGCGTGAAATGAACGCAAAGAAAGCCGAACAAGAAAGACTGGAAAACGCTTATTGGGAGGCTTTCGATAAATGGAAAAGGCTGGACGATAACAAGCGAAATTATGCCCCTAAAACGCCGACAGAGCCGTTACATCCGATTTTTGTGGAGGCGTTGAAGAATATAGCCGGTGCAGAGTATAACCTATCCTGCACCGAGATAGCGAGGTATGAGTATGAAAAACGAGATATCCGTAATTCCTGACTATACGGCTGAGCAATTCTATGACACGACAGAACCATACGAGTTTCTGTATCAGTTTCGGGATAATAAGTTTCTTCTCAAACAGATGGTGCAGAAAATGAAAGCAAAAGCCGGAGCGGTAGGAGTAAAATGCTTCATCGCATTATGGGATGCATATCAAGAAATGATGGCACAGAAAAACGGCGTAATGCTTGCCAATTCCACTCAGTTTGACGGGCAGGAAATGGAGCTTTTCAGCGGTGAGTACATCTGCGACGAAAACGGCGTGTTTTTGGTGGATAAGTACGGCTATGAAAATACAATCTGCCGTCACCCGATAATGCCCGTTCAAAGGCTCTGCAACATTGATTCCGGAGAAGAACGGCTGAAAATTGCGTATAAAAAAGGCCGGTCGTGGAGGTCAATCATTGTCGAGAAGTCCGTGATTGCATCGTCAAGCAGTATCCTTCAGCTTGCGGCCAACGGAATTATGGTGAACAGTGAAAATGCAAAGGCACTGTCAACTTACATCCTTGAAATGGAACAGCTCAATTATGAACTGATACCCGAACAGAAATCCGTTGGTAGGCTCGGCTGGGTCGGCGAACACGGGTTCTCCCCATTCGTCGATGACCTTGTGTTTGACGGTGAAACAAATTTCAGGCACATTTTTAATGCCGTCAAACCGGAGGGGAGCCGCAATGCTTGGCTCTATGCTATGCAAGACCTGAGAAAAGAAAAAAGCCCCGGACGGTTGTTTCTTGCTGCGTCTTTTGCGAGTGCCATTCTTGAGCCGTGCGGCCTGTTGCCGTTTTTCCTCCATGCATGGGGTGGAACAGAGACCGGCAAAACAGTCGGATTGATGATTGCAGCGTCCGTGTGGGCGTGCCCTAAACTCGGGGAATATGTGACCACCTTTAATAGCACGCTTGTCGGGCAAGAAATGACGGCTTCTTTCCTGAACAGCCTTCCGATGTGCATTGATGAGCTTCAAATCCAGTCAAGTTCCGGTGTCAGGGACTTTGACCGAATTATTTACCAGCTTACCGAAGGTGTAGGCCGTACCCGTGGTGCCAAAACAGGCGGATTGCAAAAGATGAATACCTGGAAGAACTGCATAATCACGAACGGAGAACACCCGATTAGCAATGCGAACAGCGGCGGCGGCGCCGTCAACCGTGTTATTGAGTTTGAGTGTGACGAAAAGGTTTATTCTGATCTTGTAGGAATCTGCGCAGTCATTCAGTCAAACTATGGCTTTGCTGGCCGTGAGTTCGTCGAATACCTCCAGACAGATGGAGCATTTGACCGTGTAAATGCGCTCCAGAAAGAATATTATCGGGAACTCCTGAAATCTGACAGCACGGACAAGCAGGCGGCGTCCGCATCCGCTATCCTTGCCGCTGACCATATCGCAACGGAATTGATTTTCAAGGACGGGAACAACCTGACAGTTGCAGACCTTGAAAAGATTATGGCAAAGAAAAAGGAAGTCAACGTCAACAATCGTGCGCTTGAATTTATCTATGAGTTGGTGGAGCGCAACCCGAACAGGTTCAAGGCAAACGAATTTGGAGATTATCAAGGAGAAGTCTGGGGAAAGTCCGAAGAAACCTGCATCTACATTATCAAATCAGTTTTTGATCGTGAGATGGGGAACGGAGGGTTTAACTCCACGGCTTTCCTCGCGTGGGCAAAGCGAAACGACATCATAATTACAGACAACGGAAAACGTACAAAAAAGGCGAGAATTACTGGTTCTGCAACGAATTGCGTGTGTATTAAGAAGAATTTGAGCGAATTTGAGACGGAACAAATTGAAGAAATGGACATGTTGCCGTTTTGAGTGTTCCCCCGTTCCCCATCATTCCCCCTATTTTTGATATGCTTATATATAGAAAAAATATATGCACATGAAAACGATATATATATTTTTCTCGCGTGTATATATTCAAAACATGGGGAACGGGAACGCTTTTAGGGAACAAAGGAGGATGATATATGCAATTTGCTATTGATGAAAATGGTGTTCGTACATCAATAAACAATTCAATCAGAGGAAAAACATATAAATGCCCTTGCTGCGGATCGGAAGTCATACAGAAAAAGGGCGATATTATGATTTGGCACTTTGCCCACAAGTCGCTTGCTGATTGCGTGGACTACTACGACCACAAGGGCGAATGGCACAGGGCGATGCAGGAACTATTCCCCGAAAAAAATAGGGAAGTTTACGAAAAGACAGCAACATACCGACACATATTTGATGTGCTGACGGATAAAGGACGGATTATCGAATTTCAGCACTCTCCCATAAACTACAAAGAATTTATTGGTAGATCGTGGGATTATAGCGTGCGGTCTGCATTCAATGGTACGCCAAGACCTATATGGGTGTTTGACTTTTCCGAAAGAGACTTTTCAATCGCACCGAAGAAATATGATGGAAAGCCGAGAATGATGCTGTTTTATTGGAAGCGTGCAACAAACCTGTTCAAAGGATATAACGATTTTGTCGGTGAAGCGCCTTATGAACTCTGGCTTTTTGTTAAACCATATCGTCGTGGCGATCAAACGGGGCAGCAATACGGCTATGCTATATATGAAAAGAAATATGCCGGAACTGGTTTTGTTCGCGTTTTAGCAACATACAGAGAGTGCAAAACTATTGTTGGCGAAGTGTATACAGAGGAACAGTTTAAAAAGTACATTACAAGTCTTTGACGGATACAAACCAAACCTAAAAAATGAAATGGAGGCAAATGAAGAAAAAAGTTATAAGAAAATTATAAAAAGTTGTTGACAAATAAGCAGGGGTGTTGTAATATATACTCACAGGGTGAAACACCTGATATTGATTAGGAGGCAAACAAAAATGAAACTGTTTGGTGACCCGAAATTAAAGAAAAAGGCGGACAAACTTGCAGCCGTGTCGGTTCTCACGCTTGTGGCCGCTTGCACAGCAATCGGCGCGATCTGGTTGCTCGGAGCGGCGTTTCACGTCGTGTTTTCGTGGATGGGGGTGGCGTGATGAGCAATAATGTTGAAGCGCGCCGCGCGTATTCGCGCAAATACTACGCGGAGAACTACGAGAAGTTGTCAAAGTACAAAAGCGACAGACGGCGCAAAAAATCGCGTGACACAGCTTTCGGCGCGTTCCTGCGGGAAAACGGTATCACGCAGACAGCAGCGGCAAAAATGCTTGGCGTGTCCATATCAACAGTTAACTGCTGGGCGAACGGAATCACAAACGCGCGCGAAGATAGGATCCGCGCAGTGTGGCCGGAGTATGGGGGTGAGGGATAATGTACGATAAGACAGAGATGCTTGGCGTTAAAGGTAGTTGGCGCGAGGTGGTGGACGACTGCCGCGCAACCGTTGGCAAGGAGAGCCTAGGTCACGAGCCGAGCGAGCAATTCAAGCGCTCAATCTTGATAGCGGAGCACAGTCCAATCCGCGACATCCGAGTACGTTGGCGCTGGCGTGACATCCCGAGCTGGGTTGCCACACACTGGTCACGGCACAAATGGGAGTGCTTCATCCGCACGCAGAGGAGCGACCGCACCGGCGTGCCGCGTGGAAAGCTGCCACAGGACGCGCCGGTCACGTTCACAGGAGAGGCAAACGCGCAGAATCTGATCGACACGTGGCGAAAGCGCCTGTGCTATCAGGCATCACCGGAGACCCGGCATTACGCAGAGGACTTCAAGGTGGCGCTGCACGAGACTGAGCCGGAATTGAGCGACGTACTCGTGCCAAACTGTGTATACCGTGGTGGCTGCCCGGAGCTGGGGCCATGCGGATTCTGGGATCGCTTTTGCCAGGCTGAAAGCACGATCCAAGACCGATACGACCAGTACAACGCGCTGTTTTATGAGCGCAGAAAGGGACGAGACGAATGAACAGAATTTGCGAGCAAGTGCGTGACCTGCTGGCGCACGACCGTGGCAACCTGAATTTCTCACCGGCTTCACGCTACGCTGTCAGTAAGCTGTGCGACTACGCCGAGCAGGAGCACGAACAGCGGGAGAAAGCGGAAACTATGATCTGCGGCGAACGGCGCAAGGCGCTGGCGTTTTCAGCAGAAATGGCGCGGCAGGAGCGCACAATCGACGACCTACGGCAGCAGTTATCGTTTATGCAGCAGGCGATGCAGGACACGGTTGGTTGACAATGGAATACCGGGATCTATGCTTAGCGCGTGCTCCGTGTGCGGCTTTCCTTTTTAGGGAACAAATCAACACTAACACAATAAAAAATGAAATGGATGCAAAGGAAGATGGCAATATCAAGTAAAAAGGCATTGGAAGCAGCAAAGGTAATTGTTGACTTTTGCAACGAACAGAAATGGTGCCAAAACTGTATTTTCAGGTTGTATGGCGCAGACCATTGGAAGTGCCATATGTATGCGTTTGATCTGCAAGATGTTTTGAGCAACATTGAAGCAAAAAAGAAAAATCACGGTTATCTGTAAGGAGGCATAACAATGGATGTTATGGAAAAGTCGTCAAATGGAAAGCGGCTGATTGATGCCGACAAGCTGCTGGAAATCTACAAAAAATGGATTCCGCAACTTTCGTCAAAAGAAGATGAAGGGGATAGACGTGGAGTAGAAACCTGCATTTCGGTTCTGGAGGATATGCAGACTGTGGACTCCGTTCCTGTGGTCAGATGCCGGGAGTGCAAGTACCATAACAAGCCGCCTTGCCCTATGAGACTGTCATTTAACTGGACTGAGGACAACGATTTCTGCTCCTACGGAGAACGGAAAGAAGGTGCTGACTGATGGATGTTAGGGAAAAGCTGGTGGAGTTGTTTTATGAAAACAATGTGAGGTGTGATCAAAAAATTGAAGGTCTTGTGGACGATGTGATATATATTATCGACCACGGCGTAACGGTGCAGGAGTGCGCATATTGGCAATACATCGAGGATGATATTGACGAAGATAACAATATACAAGCATATTGTAGTGTTTGCGGCGCTGGCGATAAGCACGCTACAAGCATGATTGGGAAAGTGCCTTATTGTTGGAAGTGCGGAAGAAAGATGATGCCACATCCGCCGAAAGGAGAATGATTATGGTATTACCGTTTGAATGTCCTGTGTGTGGACACAAAACCAATATGCCACAGACCAACGCCGACCGTATCCGGTCGATGAGCGATGAGGAACTGGCCGACTTCCTCGCTTATACCTGGGCAACATCCTCCAGAGCATGGCAGAAAGACACCGGAGAGACATTGCATTGGCTCAAACAGCATGTGGAAGGAGAATGATTATGGCTAAGTGTATAGGCAGGAGATGCCCGATGCAAGAGGAATTTGGAGAGGATGAAAATGGCTGAATACATCGAGCGAGAAACGTTTTTGAAAGACATCGAAGAGCGATATTGTTTACCGTGCAAAGAGGAAGGGAAAGACTACAACGGCTGTATGTGCCGCGCTTGCTGGGTGGACGATATGTGCGGTGATGTAATAGGCGCGCCTGCCGCCGACGTTGAAAAAATGTCAGACGGATACCACACTTTCGCTGACTTGTATGAACAAAGGCTCATTTTGTCTGCCGCTCTTGCCAAAAATAATCCGCATGCATGGAAAAGCAAGCGGCATGAGGACGGCAGCGTTCCTTTCGGCGGGGGATGGTTCATCATGGGTTTTGACACCGACGAAGGATGTTACACATACCACTATGAGTTAAAAGACTGGAATCTGTTTCAGTGCGAGGAATTGGACAAAGGAAAGCCGTGGGACGGTCACACGTCAAAAGATGTCCGGAGATTGCTTTCAATTCCTGCCGCCGACGTTGCGCCGGTGGTGCATGGGCGGTGGATTGATAAAGGGGAGTATGCAGTCTGCATGGAATGCGGCGGACGGAGTGGTACACAATATGACGGTGTAGAGCCGATACCTTTGATGACGCAATTTTGCCCCAACTGCGGTGCGAAGATGGATGAGGTGAGCGAATGAAAGTTGGTTATATATCTCGCAGAAGAGATGAAAACGGGAAGGAAACATTTAAATACAGAGAAGGTAATGCCACACGCAGAATTGGGGCTCGTTCAGATACTATCAAAGTTAACTTTCTGTATGGAACAACTCCTTATGAAGAAGTCAAAAGTAATACTGACTTTATGGCAGACGGAAAACTCATAGTTGTACAAGAACCGTTCTTTACCAATGACGCATTAAAAGAGCGATTAGAAAAATGGTGCGAATGGGCGAACAGTTGCGAACATCGAGAATATTCGCTCTTTGGTGAGGTGGGCGAATGACATACGAAGAGGCGATTAAAAACATAAATGCACTTAATGCTGTGTGCGGTCAAAAAGACTTTTATGACGCTGAATTTGAAAGTGCTTTAGCACTTGCAATCGACGCCCTTGAAAAGCAGATACCGAAGAAGCCGGCAATGGGGAAATACGGACATACAGAATGTGCCTGTTGCGGCTGGGTTGTAGAAAGCTTTTGTGGCGATTTGGAACAGTATCCATTTTGCCCAAACTGCGGTGCGAGGATGGACGGTGGTAGCTATGCCAAAGAGAATTAACCCGCGCCGGAGACCGGCGACACAAGCGGACGTGCAGCGCGCAAAGGACACGGCGACGGCGGATGCCTGCCGCGTGACGCTGGCGATCTTTTTCACGGCCTTGCTGGACAAGGAGGGAATGGACGCGGAGCAGCTCAAGCGCATCTGGCGCGAGGTCGAGGCGCTGAGCGAGAGCGTGCGCGACGGGTATGTCTCCGCGACCGACCTGATCCGCGTGCTGCGCGAGGAATATGAGATTGACATCATAGGGTGATAAAGCAATGAACAGACTGGAAACACTGAAGGCTGCCGCCGAATGCGTGTGCGGCAGCCGTGAAGAAGACTACGGAAGACCGGAGGATAACTTCGCTGTGATCGCGGCGCTGTGGACGGCATACACAGGCACGGACGTCACGCCGAAGGACGTGGCCATGATGATGGCGCTGCTGAAGATCGCCCGCGCGAAAGCAGGCAGCAAGCCTGACACCTACGTCGACCTGGCTGGCTACGCAGCGTGCGGGGCGGAAATTTCGGCGCGTGAGCAGATGCGGGGCACGAAGCGCGCAGCGAGTATAACTGACGCGTCCGGAGGCGCAGAGGCCGGAAAAACTGCATCATGCGTGAAGATGCAGCGGATGGACGGCTACTATCTGGTGGACGTGGACGGGAATTCGCA